>FUFK010061085.1_pt1 | contig 17723 bp, 16 predicted proteins | sample 1021851 | NCBI WGS metagenome assembly FUFK01 (sample SAMEA51879418, study PRJEB19060) | metagenome | reverse complement strand
CAACCAACTATGGCTATAACTCCTTTCTATACAGGTAATGATGCACAGGGAGAAGAAACATACAGCATTAATGAAGGTTGGGGTGTACAGATGAGTTTTATGATACCTCTAGGAGATAATCAAACTTGTAACGAATTATCCAAAGTAAAGCTAGACCAAGCCAAAGAAGAACTAGACAAGCAAGTGCATGATAAGCAGCTAGTTCGTATCTTGAAGTGTGGGCAGCTTCACGCAAGCGGTTACATGATAAATCCTAAGTCTAAGTTCGCATATATCTGTAATGATGTAATCAATATACGAAGTTATGTAAAAGCCAACGCAGAAAAATTTAAGTAGCTAGTTTAGACNCCACATGTACAGGTATGTGAACTCTAGCTACCTTTATTATTATCCATCTTTTCNTTNACATTTGCGACTTCTTTTTTAAGAATNTTAGTAAAGATTTTCTTAAATGTTTTCTTGATAAAANCTAATACTGATTGCATAGCAATACCACCAACCACACTAGCAACTGACGCTGTACCTGCTGCTATCACACTAGAAGCTATNACCTCTGGTGCAGGTATNGGCATNTCNCCNAANAATGGTANATTAAACGTAGCTANAGGTTCTTCAGTTGATAAAGTTTCTTTGGGTACTAGCTGGTTCTGCGGTATTGTTTCTGGTGTTAGCTGTAACTCTTCCTCCTTTGCAGATGTTGTTTCTTCTTCAGAAGAAGATCCCTGATCTCCCAGACCCGACTCAACTTGTTCCAGAGAAGGTAAAAGAATTGGATCTAAATAAGGTTCCTCTACCACAGGTGGATAAAATATTGTATTAGGTGGTACAAGAATATAATCTGTATCAGGCAGATTAATCTCTGGTATGTCCACTAATCAGCAGCTTCGGCTGTGTTGGTCTTAGCCCACTCAAGGTATTTTTGGTAGTCGGTGTTTGCTTCGTCAAAAGGTATAACTGTAAGTTTGTAAGGTTCTGAATTACCTTCTTGTATTTTGACGGAATCAACAACACCATCAGGATTTTTAATTAATTTATAAATTGGATTTGTTGGATAAGCCATAGTTAAAGTTCTGCATTCAAATGTATATAAGCTTGGTCACTATTAAAGTAGAATCTATATGCTTGACCTGCTGTAAGGCTACTGCCCATACCAGAACCTTGATATAGAAGTCCACATCTAGTAGTACCTTGATACCATAACCAACTATTAAAAGTTACATTAACATTATTATTCTTCACCCCATAATAATTAGTACCAGTTGTATGAACCAAGGAGGGAGAAGCTCTCATAACGGGATAATGAAGGGTAATCTCAGGCTGATTACTATGATAAGCAAAACCAGTTGCCATTTGACTATCTTCTCTGCCATCAGCAACAATATAGTAGTATCTCTGACATAAAGCAAGCTCCTGACCAAATGACCTATGCTCAAAATCTGTTGCATGACTGCCTACTTCTAATTGAACTCCTGTCAGTTCAAATGTTGCATCATTTGTTGTGTACCATGTGCTTGTATTATCAGGCATTCTTTGAGAACTATTATATGCACCCCAAGCATTAAGAGATACACCTGATGCTGTGTAATCAGTTCCTCCAAATTGCCAAAGAAGAAGTTCTAAACCAGCACCATTATCATTATCAATCTGTATATTAGAATTGCCAGGAATAGTTTTAGTTACTTTTGTCCAAGTATCAGCAGACAAAGAACCTGTTTCAAAAGGATATAGATAATCACTTCCATCTTGTGTAATAAAATAACCATAAAAATTTTGAGCAACACTTGATTTAACCCAAAAACTTAAAGTTATATAACTAGATGAAGATGTATAATTCCAACCAGAATTAGCTAAATCTTGTGCTTCTATTTTATAAATAATAGCAATATAATCTGCTGACCCTGCACCACCTGTTTGATTTCCATTTGTAAATTTAAAAGATTTTCTAAAACCTAAAGAATAAGGTGTTGTTCCACTTGCAACATCAGCTTGTGCCTGTGTAGGATTTTCGTCAGTTCCACCATAGGAGGCACGAAATCTATCAACAGTTCCATAACCAGAATTTGTAGCTGACGTACCACGTTGAGCCACTTGCATAGCTCCGTTNATTATTANATTACGATTACTTAGGTTATTAGTAATATTTGCGGTACACGTTCCATCACTATTATTTACAGTAATAGCAGCAGTACTAGCTCCTACCCCTTTTATCGAATTGACTTTGATCTCTGACATAATTAACTATAAGGAGAGTCTCCGAGAATAGAGGTATTCCATTGGGCTTTTAATTTAGTTTCTGTATCAGCAGACGCTATAGCAGAATCAGCAGGGGCATCTCTTAGTGCTTGTTTCTTACTAACTATATCAGTAGTACTAGCACCTGTCTCTAATGCTTTTTGAAACTCAATATCAAGTTCTGCAAGTTTTGAGGTTCTTGCCTGTCTTATTCTGTCTTTATGAATTTCTCTGGCTTTTGCCATATCTGTTTTAATAATAGTCATGCTCCAACTCCATCTGTAAGATCTGAATCATCAACAGTCCAAGCGTCTCTAAAAGATAAATCTGTGGGTATATCATCTTTATCTACAATTTTATATTTAAAACCTGTAGGAACNTCTTTAGCTGCTATTTCTTCAACAGTACGAAAAGTTTTGTCTGCTGGGCATATAACAGCAACAATTCCGTCACTTTCTTTGTAAATAATTCTTTTATCTGAGTTTGCCATAATTAATCTCCAAAAATACCGATTGATGTAAAACTTCTATTTGCAACATTTATAGCATTAGAGTTGTTAGTATGATAACCAGTTTTTATTCGTACACTTCCTCTATTATAATTTGAATCATATTGGTAAGGAAAACAAAAACAGGGATTAAGATTATCTTCATCTGCCTGTGCTGATGATCCAAAAAAAGCATAATTAAGATTTGGCATTTGAGTTGTAAAATTTATTTGATGTTTTCCACTAGCAATACTTGTAATAGAATCGACATTGAAAGAATCTCTTGGGGATGAAACACTACCTCCATTATAATTCACCCATGCTTTGCATCTTCCTTGAGCTATTTGAGCAGTTGTAGAACTATTGTTGCCACTTGTGTCTGTAATGGTTCCAACTTTGAGATTTCCTGTACAAGTTGTCGTACCAGATACAGCTAAATTTCCACTTGTGTCAAGAAAATCTGTATCACTTCCAGCACTTGTTGGAGCGTTTATTGATATTGACCCACCCCCTGATGTTGCATTTAACTTAATCTTTGCAGCCATTTATCCAGCCTCCAATGCAGCGACTTTTGTTTCTAATACTTCAATTTTAGCAATAGCTTCCTGTAATGCAGCAGTAAGTAAAGGCACAAGTTTACTTTGATCTATGCCCTGATAAACAGGATTATTGTCAGAATCAAGTTCATCTTTCACTCCTGTAGCAGATTCTGGAACTACAGCTTGCGCCTCATGTGCAAAAAATCCATCTAGTGTTTTTGATTTGTCAGCTTTAAAATTAAACTTATAAGGTTTTAGTTCTTTTAATCTTGTTATCCCATCAGAAATAACACTAGCGTTTTCTTTTAACCTGTAATCGGAAGATGTATTATATGAAGTACTTGAACCATTAACTAATATACTTCCAACTAAACCGTTGCCATTATAAAATCTCTGAGAATAGTTAGCTCCTGTTCCAGTGTAAGACAAATAGAATTGATCTGAACTAAATCCAAAACCTTGTGTACTGCCAGTAGGTAGACTGCTATTGCCATTTGTTGTAATTGTGCCATCACTTAAAATTCGCATACGTTCGCTACCATTTGCTTTAAAAATANTGTGTTGAGAGTCTGAAACTAAAGCTAAATCNTTTACACTTCCAACGCCTAAACCAACTCCACATCCAACAAAACATTTATTAGATCCACCCTGCCTAAATCTTATAAATGTTCCACGACTATCTGTTGTGTTCAAATTTACAACTCCATCTGTTGTACCACTAACTTCTAAATGAGTACTAGGGCTTGTTGTACCTATCCCTAAACGGCCATTACTATCAATAGTTGCTCTAGTCGATCCACCTGTATTTATATTGACAGTATCAGTACCAAAACTTACTCCTGTATTACTATCCGTTCCCTGTAATGCTGGTGCGGAAGCTGATCCATCAACTCCAGAAATACCAGTAGTGCCGTTAATGTTTAAAGCCATTATGGAATCGTTACAACTGAAGGACTATTTATAGTTAGTGTAGCATTAATTGTTAGAGGACCTGCAACTAAAGCGTTATGATTTGAAGAAATTGTATAATCATTATCCATAGAATTTTCACTTTCAAAGAATATAGATTCTCCTCCACCGCCCTGTGCGCCTGCTGTTATACCAGTAAGGTTAGATCCATCAATAGCAGGTAAAGTACCTGTGATGTTGGCTGCTGGTATTGCTGTTAAATTAGCTGCTGATCCGTAGAAATTATCAGCATAAATATTAGTAAATCTTTTTGCACTTGTACCTATATCATAATTACTATCTGTGTCTGGTAAAATATTAAGTGCAAAATTAATATTTGTGCCATCATAATCAAATCTTGCAGTACCACTTGTTGAAAAAGATCCTCCTGTATTTGAAAAAGACGCATAAACATTATTAGGAAAACCGTTTTGTTGTAGTGTAATTGCAGCGTTATTTCTTATTTGTAAACCACTTGTATGAGTACAAGAAATAAATCCAACATTACTAGTACCACCTCCATAAAGAATACTGATACCTTGACCAGATCCGTCTGTTTTATTTGCATTAGATCCAAAAATAGCAGAAGTAAATATAGTGCTTCCACCAGCAATTGCTCTTGAAACTTCAGTACCGTCAACTTCAGTTGTTACATAACCAGTACCAGTATCTACAACTTCAACTTTACTATTTCCTTCTTCAATTTTATCTGAATCAGGTAAAGAAACAGTATCAAAACTAAGGTTTCCACTGCCATCAGTTTTTAAGAACTGACCTGCATTACCATCATTATTAGGAAGAGTAAGAGTATAACTCGCAGCAGCACTATGAGGTGGTCCTTTTATAATTATTCCATGTGAGTTTTGTTCGCAGTTAAGTTTAAATTGTCCAGCACCTTTAGTTGAGTTACCTTTAAATACAACTTTTCCTGATCCATTAGGGTCTAGATCAATATCACCATTAGATGTAGTAACAATATCTTGTCCATTAATATCTAAGTTACCACCTAGTTGTGGAGTGGTGTCTTCAACTAGGTTGCTCATACCACTACCTGCTGGTACTGTAGCCCATTTAACACCTGTAGCTTCATTGCTATCTGCAACTAATACATAGTTGTTTGTACCAACAGGAAGTGCTGTAGGATCACCTGAACCATCTCCAACTAATATCTGACCTTTAGTACCTAAATCACTATTCATTACTGCACCAGCAGCATTTACGTTAGTTGCATCTGTAACATCAGCACTAGCTTCAATACCAGCTAGTTTACTTTTTTCAGTATCAGTAAAAGCATTTGTATTAGATTCTGCTTCGTATGCACTTTTTATTTCTGCACCTGTTTGATCTTGTGTTGCACCAGATTCAATTCCACTTAGTTTAGTCTTCTCTGCATCTGTAAAAACATTACTGTCTGTTGCATCACCAACAAGTGTTCTAATCTCAGCAGCAGTTTGATCTGCTGTAGCAGAAGCTTCTATTCCATTAAGTTTTGTATGGTCGGCATCAGTAAATACATTACTATCAGTAGCATTTTCAACAAGTGTTCTTATTTCTGCTGCTGTCTGGTCTGCTGTTGCTCCACTTTCAATACCATCTAATTTTGTACCATCAGTTGATACATCTCTACCATCAACAGTTCCAGAAGTAACAATATTTTGACTACCAAAGTTAGGTGATATTTTAGTTCCATCTATAGCTGCACTTGCATTTATATCAGCATTAACAATAGTTCCATCATTAATCATTGTTGATGTAACAGTTCCCGAATCACCTGTTGTAACAACTGTTCCTGTAGTATCAGGTAACGTAATTGTTCTGTCAGCAGTAGGATTTGTTACAGCTAAAGTTGTTTCATTATTATCATCAGCACTACCTTCAAATACAAGATTACCAGTTACAGTTTGTGATCCATCTCTCTTTACATAGTCATCTGATAGCTCTTGTAAACCAAATAATAATTGATCTGTACTACTATCTAAATCTGTTTCAGTTAAAACGCTACCATCTTGAAAGTCTACTTTTTTTGCACCGATATTTGTATCTCTTTGAAACTTTATAGCTGCTGAGTTTGCTGGATTATTACCAGAAGTAAATTGAATTGTAGTAGCAGAAGCAAAAGTATAATGTGTAGTTTTAGTTTTTAAGACCCCATCAACAGTAACATCTACTTCATCTTCATCTATATAACTAAACGATATGGAATAAGGACCAGCAGTAGAACCAGAACTAGGTGCGGTATGTTCTGTAAAAGATGGTGCGGTGTTGGTAGCCATAGTTAAAAGAATCCTAGATTAAGGTCATTCATTTGTTGTTTTAATTTCTCATAATAATCTTTTTTTAGATTATCTTTTGCTTTGATTCTATCAGAAAATCCTTTCTCGCCCATATACTTATTAGTATATTCAATAATCCCTTTTGTAATAAAACTATTATTAATAGTATTCATTTCTGTAAATATAAAATCTGCTGAAGTTTGTCCTTCTCTTGATTTTAAACCATATTGTTCAATCATACCTTCGTGATATTTAAAAAATTTACTATCTATAAAATCATTAATAGCATCATTTAAAGTTAAATTTTTACCAGCTTTTTTAAGGGTTGTCGTATTAATAATTCGTTTTAAATTAGAATATTCAAACTTGTCTAATTTTTTTGGTACAAAATTTTTACTACCAACACCTTTAAATTTTGATCCTCTTATAACTTCTGGCGGTTCTGGTAATAATCTTCCTATTAACTTTGTAGCCATATAATACTTATGATTTTTACTTGAACTATGTCTGCCATTTGATATTAAATCAAGGCCATCTTTTTGAGGATAAGTTATAACTTCTCCTGTAACGTGTTCAACTTGTGCTGGTAATAATCCACCAACATTATTAGGTACATATTCTTTTGCTTTGCTAAGAATATTATCTAATGCTTGATATGCAGTTTCAGCTCTGTTGAAGTCTTCATCACTAAAATCAAAACTACCATCTTCAAGAGTTGGTTCGTAAGCTGTATCACCTGCTCTTGTTTTTGTGTCAGGTTTCATAAACCATTTAAGTTGGCTATAGTCACCTTTTGATTCTGCTAATTGTCTTGCTTCTTCTTCAGTAAATCCAAGTTCTGTTAAAAGATCTGCTGGAAAGCGGTGTAACCTACTTAAGAAACTTGAATATGGTATTGATCTACCTGCACCTTGCCTTCCTATATAATCTAAAAGTTTTTTCTTTCTATAATCTACACCATCTTCGGGATCTTCATTTTTCCCAATTTCGGGTATTGCTGAAAATAACTTAATTGTTTCATCAATTTGTTGTGTATAACTTCTGTTAAATACGTTTCTACCAATAGTTGCAGCAAAACCAGTACAAAAATCTCCAAATTCCTTATCTTTAACAAAAGGACCACATTCAGCAAAATCAGCAAAAATTCGTACAAAAGAAACTATTGGATCAGGTAAATTTTCATAAGTTTTATATGTATAAACTGGTTGACCATTTTTATAGATTGGTTCACCATCTTCGTCATATTGTAAAAAATATCTGCTGTATGGCCTCCAGCCATCTTTATACATAGAGATCCACATGGCAGCACCTTCTTTTGTTCTAAAATTAGGACCACCACCTGTTATACCAAACTTCTTTGGTTCGCTATCTAAATCATAATCAGGAAATAAATGATCTTTAAATGTAGCACCTGCAAGAATCATGCCAAAAGCATATCCCATTCTTATTTGACCTATTGCATTTGCTCTTATTAAAGGATCAGGACTCATTAAATCTGCTTTTATTTCTGGTAAAAAGAAAGCATTTAAAGGATTTATATTTTGATATTTACCACCAAAGAAAGGAACTTGATTTGGTAATCTACGAACTACAGGAGTATTTATAACAGGAGTATATCTCATAACTTCTTTAATAATATTTGTAGGAGTTCTTGTAAATGTAAAGAAAAACCTAGCTACAGGATTTTGTACTGATAAATTATTAACCCAAGAAGCACCTTTACCAAAAATATCTTCTGTTCTTATATCTTGAGTAAAAGTAATTTGTTTACCAAATTCTTTTGATTGCATTAATATTCTTTGTGTTACTGGATCAGGAGTAAAAACTTGTTGACCATCTACTGTTTCTATTCTGCCTACATCACCTTTTGAATTTTTTAAAAAATAACTAATAATACCATCAACATGACCTTTAATATATTTGTTTAGTTCATCTCCTGATTTACCTAATTTAGCACCTTCTATAGTGGCTTCATACGTTGCTGCTGCTATGATGTTTGGTGCTTGTACTAAAGCATCTGTAGCTGTCATTAAACGACTAGGTAATCTTATAAACTTTCCAAACTTGTCATAAGCCTTCAAAGGAAAGAAATTACTGTCAGAAGAAATCATATATCTTTGACTTGTTTCTCCTTTAATATTTCCTAAATTAATAAAATTATCTTCCATATCCCAAGATCTTTTCCATGTTTGCAAAGCAAAATCAAAGTTTTGAAATAGTGCAAATAGATGTTTTTTAGCTGCTGTAAGCTCTAAATCATTTGAAGCACCACTAAAATTATTAAAAGCTTTTAAAAATGTCTGTGCAATACCAGAATATAAATTAATTTTTTGTGTAGTAGGACTTGAAAGTAAAGCGTTGATACCAATTTCATTGTATGTTCTGGCAACTTTATCAAAAAACTTACCAACCTGTATTGCGTCTGTATTTTTTATAGCAACCATTTTTTCTACACTACCTGCTGCTCCATCTAGATCAGTTGTCAATTTAACTAATTCAGAATAATCATCTGTTTCTGTTGCTTGTTTTAAAGCATCTTTTAAATCTGTTCTAAGTTTTTCATTCTGTAAAAGACTTTCATTTATATCCATTTCTATGTCAGGTTGTTTTGCTGTCAAAGCTGACTTTTCTGCTGCTGTAAGATTCATTACTTCATCAACAGTTTTACCTTCAATACCAGACTCAGGCTTCATGCCAAAAGATTTTAANGTTCTAGCAGTTTGTGTTCTAAGTGGTATGCCAAGNTTTANCCANTCTTCTACACCTANTAATGATTCTGNTANNTCATCTATAGATTGATCTATTAATGCTGTATCTTTTGTCTTTATTGCGTCTATTAACTTTTTATTTACATTGGCAACTTCTTCTGTTTGTAATGTAATCGTTTGAGCTATTGCATAGTTTAAAGAATCACTAGGAACTAAGTTATACAACTTTGAATATGCTTGACCATATTCCTTAATGAATTTTGTATTTTTTAATCTTATAACCCCATCATCAAACATACCTAAACCTTCTAATTTAGTTTGTTGTTGACTTTTTGAACCAGTAAAAACATCAGCATCTTTCAAGACTTTTACCATTTCTTGTATAGTCTTTTGTTGTTTTGGTTTTAAACTTTTTATAAAAGAAATTTGTTGTGGGTTTTTAGATACATCTCCTAAATCTTGTTTTTTGCTATCTAATTTATTTAATGAAGTTTTTACTCCACCTGCATATTTAGCATCTGCTGGCACTTCAATAGTCAAACCTTGAGTATTACTAGGTGATGCAGTAGCACTACCAGTTTTTTCAGTAACAATACCTTTAATTTTTTTATGTATATTTGCACCATGAAGTCTTATTTCTTTTTCTGTAAAACCTTGTGATATAAAGGCTTGCAGCATTTCTTGTTCTTTTTGTGGTGGATTTTTTTTACCAAGTCTTAAAGACCAAGCAAGCTTATCAAAGTCAGATTCAAAAACTATCGAAGCACTACCATAATTAGGCTTAGTTCTTTTAAACTGATTAGGCATTACAAAAGTTCTTTCAACAGTTTGCTTTTGTTGCTCTATATTTACACCTTTACTTTCTAAATCTACTTGCTGTTTTTTTCCTACTTGATCTAAATTGTTTACAGCTTCATCAATAATTTTTTTATCTTTTTTAGTTAAAATCTTGTCTGCTTCTAGTGGTGTTTTATCTTTAATTTTTTTAAATACACCACCTAATCCATCTATAGAACCTTTAAAAACAGTACCAAAAGCACCACCTAAACCTATACTTGCTAAATATTCATTACGACTTACATCATCTCCTAATATATCTCTGATAAAAGTTTCTCCTGTAGCAAAACCAGCACCTTGTAAAGCAGCTTTTTTTAATCCTCCTTTTCCTATTTTTGCTGTTGAACCAGCAGGTACTATTTGAAGTAAACCAGCAGCTATAGCTTCAGCTTGACTGATTTCTTCTACTCCTCTTAATTTTTGTGCTTGTATATTTGTGTAATATCCAATAGCAAATTGACCACCACCATAAGCTGCAATACCAAAAGGACCAAACCCTAGTAAAGGTGCAAGTGCAGCATCAGCACCAAGACCTACACCTACTTCAAGACCAAGACCTTTAGCTAGTCCTTTTAAGTTTTCTTTGTTATCTGTTGGTTCTGTTAAGCTAGTAAATGCTTTTCTAGTTTTATTAAATTCTTCACTACTAAAATCTATTCCATCAGTTTCATTTAGATAGAAATTATTGATAGTTTCATCTGCATTATATACAGTATCAAAATCTATAAAGCTTTGATCTTCTTGAAATATGTTTTTAGGTTTGTATTGATTATTGACAACAGGTGGTTCTTCCATGTTATTTAACTGGTTAGAAATAGCTGAGTCTGTCATCTTTAAAATAATGGAGGATTACGTTTTGCATCTCTGATTATTTGCATAATCTTCTTAGCATAATCAGGATCAGTTGCGAAGACATTTGCTTGTAGCAACTTAGCTGCTTTTTCAGCAGTATCTACATTAACAGTACCTTTTCTTCCCATAAAGTCATCATTCCATTCTTTCTTATATTGAATCATCATATCTTGTAAACTATTAAATTTTTTAAAATTATCTTGTATAGAAACAACTTCGCCATTTTCATTTTCCGTAGTATTTTGTAAGGTTGATTCACCTCTGTCAGTTTCATCTTGTGTAGCTTTCAAACCTAAATAATTATTTGTAGCAGAAGGTGTTGCACCACCACTTGTTTCTAGCATTACTTGTGCTGCTGTTACTTCTGGGAACTTATGCCCTGCATCTTTCGCTAGTTTGTAGAAGACAGGAAAGTTAGCTTCAAATCTTTTTACACCACTTGGTTCTTCTGTACCTACTATTTTTATTGTTTCTTTTTCTTGTTCATCAACAGGAGCCATAGCAAGTAAACTGCCATCTGTAGCTCCTAAAGAATTAACTACATCACTTACTATTCTTTGTCCATTTTCAATTATGTTATCTGATATATTTTCTGATACTTTTTTATTAATATTTAAAAACGCATCTTCAACGTCAGAAAAAGTATTAGTATTTTCATTTTGTCTATTATTGTTTCTAAGTTGAAGTTCGCCTGTTTGTCTGTTTCTTTCGTAGATTTGATTCTTCATACCTTCTATATCATTTTCTGGATTATTAAATGTATAAGTTTGTTTACTTATTTCTACTAATTGACCTTTATAAAAACTTTTCAAATCATTTATTATATTTCTTTTTTGTCTTTCATCTATATCCATATCAGTTATTACATCATTTATCTGTTTTTTAAAAAATTGATCTAAGTCATATTTTTGTTGTGCTTCTAAATTATCCATTTCAAATGACCCTGTAAGAGGATTTTGAATTGAAGAAACAACTCTATCTCCATATTTAATAAGTGCCTTGATTTCTGGGTATTGATCTATAACGCTTTTACCTGATTGTTTTTTTATTAAATCATCTAACTCTTTATATTTTGTTTGATCTTCTTTTGTAACAGACGTTCCAAGTGCTGACATAAAGTTTATTAAATCTTGTCTTGCTCCAATTTTATTACCTTCATATTCTCCATTAACCCAATCATTTCTAAAGTTTTGCCACCAGCCATCTACATTAAAATTTCTTAGAGAAACTTCTTTATTTATAAATTCTAATCTACCTTTGTAATCATTTTGAATACCATTTATTATTTCTGCATTTTTTCTAATTACATCTAAATCTACACTTTCAAAATTTAATTCATCTAATCTATTGTCAATATCTGCTAGTTCTGCTTGCTCTGCAAAATCTTTTTCTTGTTTATTTGCATCATTTACATCTTTATATAAATCTTTTTTTAAATTTAAAATCTCATTAGTTATATAGCTTTTTAAATCTTTTTGTACTTTTACACCTTGTTTGTTTGTAGAACTAGGACCAACTTTAATAAAACCNGCAAAGTCAATAAAATCTTCTATNTCTTTCATNGCTTCATTCATATTTAAACCTTGTTCTTTNTAATCATTAANAATTTTATANGCACTTGTTTTTAAAATATTAAACATATTTGAAGGNGATACAGNAGAAGTNAAACCAAGNNTTGCCATATAATCTGTATTTTCTTGCATTTCATTTAANGCATAATTTTCACCATCAANAAAACCATTATTATCAATAANATTTANTTCAATATTNTTATCGTAATAATCTATGCTTTTCCAACTACTTAATAANGANTCAGCAAAACCTGTATTCATTTGGTTGATTTTTGCATCTGCTGAACTGCTTATTTGATTATCAAATACTTTTCTTAATGCAGCATTTTGTTTTGGTAAAAAGTATCTATTTAAAATTTCTGGTCTTATTCCTTTTGTGTTCATTAATGATGTTCTATTAAACTCTGATAATGCGTTATCAAAAGCAGCAGAGTTTACATCATACGAAGATAAATTTGTATTTATAGTAGTTCCATCTGGTAACTGTTGAGGTATAACATAACTTTTAAAAAACTTTTCAGTATTAGCTTCAGCAGCATTGCCTAAATTAATTGCTAATTGTCTTTCTACTCCTATTCTAAAAAATTTATTGTTACCTAAAAAATCTCTTTTAGCTCTTTCTCCATCTTTATCATTAATTGCTTTTAAAGCTTTTTTTAAAGTTTCATCATCTGCTTCTAATATGTATGTTTGACCTTCTGCTATTTTTCTTTCATTACTTTGTTTTGCTTTTTGTACTATAAAATTTTGTAATACAGGATTTATGTCTGCCAAAGTTTCAGCGAGATCCATCATACTACTTTTTGGAGTAACACTTACTGGTGCGACAAAAGTATCTACTGGTCTTCTAAAACTTTGACCTGATGTACTAAGAAAACTGTTTGACATTAACTAATAGCTCCTGTTGAAATACCAGCACTAAGACCACTACCAGCAGCATTTAATAGAATTGATCCTAGTGAAGGGATTTGATTATAAGCATTAATAGTATTAGCTCTATATCTATTTCTAATACCTTGATATTCTGCTTCAGTTCCTTCTATGTCAAATAGATATTGTCTGTCCATAGATTCAATGCTTTGTCTTATCTTTTCATTGTAGTTTGCACCTTGTCTTGCTTGATCCATTACTAATAAATTTGTGGTATTACCAGCTTGTCCTTTTGCTAATAAAGCTTTAGTTGCTACTAATGTATCTATTCTTTTAGCAAATTGATCTTGTCTAGCAGCAACAGTTTCTTCTTGTTTACGTTCAGCTAAAGCTAATTGTTTATTTCTTTTAGCGTCTTCTGCTGATTTAACTCCTTGTCTTTCTATTTCAGCAGTATCTTCTGCTGCCTGTGTTGCAGCACTACGCATAGCAAGACCTTGAAATAAAGAAAGACCAACAGAAGCAGCAATAGCACACATTTAGGCAATCCTCAGAAATTCATAAAATGGTTTTTCATGTTGTCCATACTTTTCGTGATAATTTATAAAAACAAAACCGAGAGCTTCTAACCACTTTATAGCAGTATGATTCTCTGCATATACAAAATTATATAGGACTTTATAAGATTTCAACAAACTGTCTATCCATTTTCTACCTTTTCTTATTAGTTGTATTTTATATTTTTTATTAGAAAACAATTCATCAGTACAAATCATGAATATACAACCATCTTTAGCAACACCACATAAGCCCATAGGCTGATCCTCGTCACCAGCTATTGTTAATATTGTTTTACCAAACAAAAACGACAAGCGTAAGGCATCTTCTGGATCTTGTCCTGTCTGATATAAACCTTCTAGTCGATCCATTTGTCTCATGTTTTGACATACATAATTAAGATCTGATAGTTTTGATTTTCTTAAATATCCCATTAAGTTCTTCTACTCCTCATGTGAAATACTCCTTCATATTCTGCACTAGCTAACAATGTAGGCAAGAACGTATTGTTCTTTACATCTATATCTACTCTATCTGACTTGCTCATAATAGGCACTTTGAATGTACCTGTATCTAAATTAATTTGACCAATAGAAGCAGAAGCAGCACCAAGCAAACGACCAGTAAATTTATGTAGAGATGTATCTCTATTCTCAGGTGTTACTTCTACTTGAAAGAAACCAGAGTCTTCATACTTAATATAGAAATGATGTATTTGTAATCGACCACTTATAAGTTCAGTAGCACCTCCACCACCTTGAGTTAATCTTTGTTGACTAAACCTATAGTGCATTTCATAAGGTTCACCAATAATAAATTTACTATTTCTAAAATCACCTGCTGCTGTAATGGTAGAAGTAGATCCGTTTGTAAGGTTAGTGGTATTTAAAACTTGCCCTGATTTAAGTGTTTGTGTATTACCTTGAGTATCAACAAAAGTACTTGTTTCATTGCTGGCAAGATAACGACCAACAATATTCATATTTGCTCTAAGTCTATATGGCACAGTAAAAGTTGTAATATCAGTACCAGAGTTATAAGCAACAGACACACCGCTAGTTGCTTCTGTTACTTTATGGTCTAGATGAAATTCAAACTCTGCATTAGGTTCTCTAAAATTAGTTTCAAATGGTATTTTTTCTAAGGTTACTTTATTAGCTTCTTCTACAACCATTATTAAATCAGTACCAATAAAATCAATATTTAAAATAGATCTATTACTGTTAAAGGTATAAGTAAACCAAGCATTCAAAGCTTTACTAAACCCTTCACCATATAACCATCTGTTTACATATAACTTGTTTGGATTTTCTGTACCAAGCAAAACAAGAATATCTTGGTTGTTTGATACTGCCATTTTAAAAATACCACTTGGTATTAGTCTTGGTACATGAATAGTTGTGTTTGCAGCATCTTGGATCTGTTGACTACCTGTAATAATATATTCTCTAATACCTGCAAAAGTACCTTTTTTAGTTAAGAAGTAAATAGAAGAACCAGAACCTACAGGCTGTGCTGCCGTATTACTTTCAAATTCAGTTTGTACAAGTACGTTAGCTGTTGAAGGTGTAAGGTTATCTGCTGAACTTGATAATACAAATTGTGTTTGTTCAGAAAATAATATAAGTTTTTCTCCCATAGTTACTGCNNNTCTTAAGTATCGCAACTTTTGTATGAGATGCAGCTACGTCNATNGGTTCNNTATCTAAAACTGATANAACTGTTTCTGGAAAGAAATTAAAAAACTCTGATACTGTTGAAAGTATTACATTATCTGCTGCAAGAAACCCAAGCCTGTTTCTAAAGAAAAATACATTATTAATTTTCTGTCCTATAAAAGAAGGATTTGGTGATGATACTAAATCACCAACAACACGTTCACCCCATTTAGGTAATGTAAAATCAGTTCCAGATATTGTATATGTATCTCCATCTACTCTTGCAAATCTAAAATTACCATCTGCTTGACGTATAAGAACGTGTGGCATTGTGTCGTAATTAAATTTAAAAGGTATGCCAGCTTCTACTGTTTCTGACCATTGACCTTCTTCAAAAGCACCGCCATTATTAGTCGTAAATTTGACGTAGTAATTATCAAAATCTGTACCTTCATCACCAACAATTTCTACTACATAACCATTAGGTGACACATTGGGAAGATCAGTAAACTGCTGTACTGTATCTTTTATGACTGTCATTTTGGTATTACCTTGAGAGTCATTACCATCTATTGAAAAATTACTGCCATCATTTTTTTTGATATGTATTACAGGACCATTTCTAGCAATCGTAAAACCTGTAAGGCCAGAATTTAAACCAGCAGTAAGGTCGGTAGCTACAGTTGTAGTTGAAAGAGGATCATTACCAGTAGTGTCATCTGTTACTGTCACTCCATCTACAGTTACAGAATAAGTTGTCTTAGCTGTTGCTTGATTTATAAATACTATTGCTTGTGTAATATTACTAGCACTATTTGATACTGCTGAATCCATTGCTGGTGTAATACTTGTATTAACAACAAACGTGAAGTCAGCAATAGTTACTGTCTTCATTACATTTCTAGGGTCTGATGTATTCAAATATGCAGTACCATCTGGTTTGTTTACTGTCTTTTCTGTACCATCTAACTCATAAACTTTGACATTACCATTACTAAATACTGCTACATATTGTTCATTAGCATCTCTATTTATAGTTTGTATATGAACATTACCAAGAGTAGAATTACTAATTCCAGCTAAAAACTGAGATCCAGACCTTTTTGTAAGACCCAAAACAGGGTTACTATCAGCATTATCTTGTATGTCAGCGTGGTCTGCTTGCTTCAAAGCATCAGAAGACTGCGATATACCTCTCAATAATGTAGGTATAGCTCTTGATATAACAGCCATAGTTATCTAATTAAGGCACTAGAAGGGTTGTAAGTATCAAAGATACTGGTAAGTGAAGGATCACCTCTTAATAAATTATGATCTCCATTTGCTAAATCTGTTTCCATTAATATTGCTCTAGCTCTTTGCTCGTCTTGTAATGTAAAAGTTCTTAATGCTTGGTCACTTACAAGTCTATCAACAAACTTTCTTGCAGCTTGTATATTTATATAGTGCCTAGCTGGTTCTGGTATTTCATCAAAGTCTCTGAAATAAACAACAGTACAAATCAAATCTTCATCAAATTCATATTTATTATTTTGTCTATCATATAATTTTAAACCACGTTGTATAGGATCAATAGTTGGGTGTTGATGAATATTAGCGTCAACTCTTAATATATTTGTAGATAGATGAACTTGACCTGTGTTATCTCTAGTAAGTTTTACATCTATTTCAGTATTAAAAGACCAACCTTCTGATTGAACACTTTTGTTTACTTCAGATAAAGTAGACTGAGCAATACGAGCATCAACAGGAAGTGTACCTGTAAGACTGTTTATAGGAGCTTCTCCTATAGCAGCCAGCATTATGTTGATAGATTCAAGTTCTGTTGTTGCAGCTACAGCCATTACATACCTCCTGATTGAATCATTTTGTTTCTGATTTTAGCTGTTTCTTTTACAAATCTAGCTTTTTCAGCAAGCGTTGTTTTACCTGTATCGTTCATCTTTTGATTGTAGGCATCAATATAAGCTTGACCTTCTAGACCAAGAATACCTTTTTTCTTTTTATTCTTGCCAAACATAATTAGTAGCCTTTCTTTTTAATCTTAAGTGAGTCTCTCCCACCTTTCTTTTTTTTCTTTTTAGATGAATGATACATGGGTATAAAAAAAGGGTATCTAATAATAAGATACCCTATAAATTGAAATTAAGAAGCAGATAGCTTAATAGTAGCTGCACATTCTGGTCTTAG
>FUFK010042813.1_pt1 | contig 17724 bp, 10 predicted proteins | sample 1021851 | NCBI WGS metagenome assembly FUFK01 (sample SAMEA51879418, study PRJEB19060) | metagenome | reverse complement strand
CCAAAGGCTTTACCACCTATAGCGCCACGGATTGTTGCATCAAGTATTGTATGAAATGTTTCTGACTCAAAGAAATCTTTGTTTTCGCTAAGAATAGAGGCGGCAGCTTCTTGTGTGGCTTGTTGTGTGCCTTCAGTAAGACCCTCAATAATGCCGCCCTTTACGGCTTGTTGCCCTGCCCTTTTAAACATATTATTAGCAGTTGAACCCGTAAAAAGTTTAGCTAATATATTTTGTGATACTTCTTGTCTTCCCTCTGAACCTAGCCTTGATAAAAAAGCAGCAGGTAATATAGAATCTAATGCAGCATTTACACCGCCAACTAATAACGAAGTTCCTAATTGATAATCACCTGTTTCTTCTTTAAGTGAAGCGTAAGCCTCAGGTATTGTTTGTACACCTGAGCCTGCAAATGCACCACCTATTTGTGATATTTTAACTCTGTTTTCTATAATATCTTTACTTATATCTTCATTTATAAAACTGGCAAATATAGCTTCGTCTGTAATCTGATCTTCAGATGTAGCAACATTAGGATAGTTTTGTACATAAAATGTTTTAACTGCATCAAACTGTGGAAACAATAAATTATAAGCTGTTGACAATCTTTCTTCTACTTCTTTTGGCGCTACATCATTTTCAAATAATTGTACAATTTTATTTTCAAACAAATCAGGATTCAAATTGTAATCAGCAAAGTAACTTCTATACGCTTCTACATTAGTTAAGTATTGTAGTTCTGGTGTTGCACCCTCTAACCTAAGTGTCTTACCATCTTCTCTAAAGATACCAGGAAACTCTTCTTTGTATTTTTCTGTTGTCCTTAATTCACGTATAGCATCATCCGCTTCACCACCATTTGTGTTATATATAGACAAGAATGTTTGTAATAATTCTTCGTCCATCCATGTGTAATTTAATCTTGCATACTCTTCAATATCAAATTTTTCTACTGGATCTCCTACATTTTCATCTAACTTTGGAGCTGCTGGAGGACTTCCACCAGTATCTGCTGGACCTAAATCTTCCTCTACAGATGTTCCATCAGAATAAATTGTTAGTCTCATTCTACGTCCATTACTAACGTACTGTCTTATAGATGTTATTGTTACTGGACCAGCTGNACCTGAACCATCATCTAAACCATCATCTACATCATCATCTACATCATCATCTACAAATTCATCACCTGAAGTTATATAAGGTTTTTCTGCTGCATCTTCTGCTGCTTTAGCTGCTATAACTGATGGATCCTGTGCTGCTACTTCTTTTATCTGTCTAAGAGTATTAACAGTAGGTTCTTCGTATATTGCAGGTTCTCCCTGGGATTGAAAAAATTTAGCTATAAAACTATCTTCTGGTAACTCTCTTCTTAAAAATGGAAACAGTATCATTTAACTCTCGCATTCCACATAGTACCACCTGTAACTCTTTGTCCAGGTTGTCCAAATACTGATTCTAAATCTGCTATTGCTTTGTCTTGATATGTTTGTGTTCCAAGTTCAGCAGCTATTTCAAATGCAATATCTTCTCTTTCTTTAATATCATTAGTTGCAATGAATCTTGCCCATTCAGGAGATGTTTCATCAGGTTCCTGTCCTACTATAGTTTTAAAATCGTATCTCCATTGAGGAGCAGCAGTAGAATATTTTCTTACATTTGTTCCTTTATATTGTGGATGAGCAGAGATAAAAGAATCTTCCAATGATGGTAAATAAGTTTCTGTATACCATAGTGGATTAGCTTCTTTTTCATTAGCAATGTCTCTTAAATTTAAATTATCTGATGCACCTGGACCAAGTATTCCATCTATATCTGTTGCTATAGATTGAGTAGCTACTATAACTTCTATATCTTCTCCACTAATAGCTGCTTGTACTTCTGGAGGTAATATACCAGGTAGTCTAGGATTCTTTATTTTGTCATATATTAAATTTAAATCTTCATAACCTGGTGTACCATTGACAGAGTTAGACACAAGTACATTTATTAAATCTGGATCTAAATCCTGGAAACCAGCTAGCATCATATCACTTACCACTTTTTCATATTCAGCTTGGAAATTAGCATTATATTGTGCAGGATCTTGTGCTTTTAATTTAACTGCTTTTCTTTCTGCTGCTGTATGCTCTCTATACCAAGTTGTATTCATAAGNTCTGNATCTCTTGGAACTCTACCCTCTTGTGCTGCTTCAATAGCAACTGCTAAATAATCGTAGTTACCATCTTTATCTGTAGATAATAACCATGGTGCTGTCTTTGCTTCTTCTTTTATTGTCTCTACAAGATACTCATAAGGTGTTGCACCATCAGGTAATTTATCATTTATATTGTACAATTGATTTACTGTTCCAAAATTAAAGCTACTATTCCACATATCCGTAGTTATAAACCCATCAGATTTAACTACTTCTCCGTTTTGTATAATAGTATTAGGAATTAATGTTTCGTTACCAGGAACTTTTTCTAGTATCTCTAATGGATCTTCTATTAAATATTTCCAAGTAAACATTGATCCATCAGGTAATTCAATAAAAGCCATAAGCCAAAAGTTGTCATCTTGCTGCACTACCTCATAATCAGCAGGTAGTCCACCTATTAATCTGTTCTGTTCTTTACTTTGAGTTTCCATTTATAAACGCCTTTAATAGTCTATCAGGTTCATTTTTTGTATTTACTGGATTTTCACGCATAAATGACAATGTACCTTTTAATTTTTCACTTGCATTTTCATTATTAACACCTGATGGTATATACGTAGATACATAAGGTGCATCTGAATCATATTCTGAAACTTTTTTTATTATTATATCAGTAGGAGTAATACTTTCTGCAAAGTTCATAGCTGTATTTATACGATCCCAATTTGGTTCGTATTCTTTTGGATTGTATGCAGCTACACCATGTGATGCTGCTAAAGTGTTCCAATAGTTATGTGCGTATGTATTTACGAAATTTTTAAGTTCTGGAGCAGCAGCAATTACTACAGATAAACCAAATACTACTGTTTCATATACATCTACATAATCTATTAAACCACCTGGAGTTAATAATCTTGTTGTTAATTGTGTAATTTTTGTTTTAAATCTTTTTTTTATTGCATTTTCTACAGGCAAATTGTCCACTTGATTATTTAAATTATCTACTATATCAGCAAATTGATTTGATTCATTTGTTGTTAATCTTGATTGTGTATTTAAATCAGCTTGTTCAGCTATTTCTTCAGCAGTAAATTCTACTGTTCCCTCTGGTTCTGCTAGCTCTAAAAATTCCTGGAATCTTTGTCTATCTGCTTCATTAATTAATTCTTCTGGAACTGTGTCTGGTATTTCTATGTCTGGATCTAAACCACCTAATCTTCTTGGATCTGTAGCATCATCTATTTGTTCTATATCATCTAATAATGCTGCTCTTTCTTCATCTGTTAAATCTAAAGAATCTCCCTCATCTAAAAATTCTTCTGTCATAGCATCACCATCTGCAAGATCTTCAGTTACTTCTTCTTCTGCTTCACGTCTTAATCTATCTGCTTCATCTTCTATTTCATTTATGTTGCTAATATCATCTGGAACTTTAAGTGAATATTCTTCCCAATCTTTAATTCCTGTTTTGTTATAACCAAATTCATTATGTTCAAGAATAAAATTTTCAGTAAATGTTGTACCATTTAAAGTAGGTAGCAATTGTTCATCTAATTTATTTGCTACTTCAATAAATTTTTTTAATTCTTCTGTTTGTTGTGTTGTAAAAAGATTTTTGTAGCGGTAATCATCAAGATCCATATCATTCATCATATTCATTAAATCAGTATGTATTCTGTCAGGATTAGATATATTTAAATTTTGTGATGCTATTTCTGATACATTGTAATATTGTTTTTTAAACTCTTCAAAAAGTTCTTCTAAACTTAGTTTATCATAATCCATTATTCAATACCTCTACCAATAATATGGCACCTACATTCACAAATAGCTTGATGCACTTTGGTGTCATCATCAGGTAAATTAAAACCACAAAAAAAACAATTGTAATTCATTATTTACCTTGCTTCATTTGTTCAAATCTTAATTTATCGTAACCAATATTTTTTGGTTTATTAGAAAGTAATGTTGTTCCTGTAACAAAGTCATTTAACAACTCTGTAAATTTAGCTGCCTCTTCTTCTATGCTTTCTCTTACAGGTTGTCCGTATGCACGATCAAGTAATTTATTTGCAAATTTTGGTTCTTCAAAATCTCCTATAGACATAATATTTCCTCCTTTAGATCTTGCTGTTTGTATTGATTCTGCATCCATCATAAAATCAGAATCTGGTGTTACCATTCTGTATGTTGACCAATTTTCTAAACCATTAGGTCCACCACCCTCTACATATCCAGATACATAAATAGCTGCTACTGCATTTATAAACGGATTACTTATATTATCTATAAAATCTCTACCATTATCAAATAATTCTGGAAAATTTTTCTTTAATCTATCTTCCCAAAAATCATTAATTTGCCACAACCCATAATCTATAGAGCCATTGCTATTTGGTTTACTTACTCTGTTTTGTGAATAACCTGTGCTATAACCTTTATCATGATGTTCTGCTAACGCTACTGCAACTAACATTTGCATTGCAGATGGATCATCCGTATTTAATACAAATTCTCTTTCATCATTAGGATTGTATTCAGATGTCGATAAATTTTTACTTTTAACGTAATTATCTGCAAATACTAAAAAAGAATACAATCTTTCAGGTGTATATTTTTCTTTGTCTGGTTGATCTGGTGCAAATGATAATCCATTAGCCATTATCAATCCTATTAAAAATAGTTTCATTAACCAATAATATCACTCATCCTATCTACTGAATAGGTTAGATATGAAAGATTTCTAGCTTCTTCATCAGCTCTTGCTTGTGATTGTATTTCTGGTTGTAATGTTTGTTCTATAAAATCAGCAGTTCTAGCTCCTGGTGTAGCAGGCACTTCTAGTTTACTTTCTGGCATCATTCTTCTTTGTACTAAATCTAAATTCCTATCGTACTCAACAGCAGCGTTTGCGTAGTCTTTTTCTGAATCTTTATAAAAATCCATAAAAGCTGCCATCTCTCCTGTAGTCATATTTGTTCTACCACCTGCTGCAGCAATTGCAGTTTGTACTGCTTCTTTAACTGCTAATGGTCCTGCTGATGGATATATTAAAGGATAAATAATTGGTCTATTTCTATAATCTTCTACTGCTCCTTGCAAATATGGTCCTATTTTTTCTAATTTATAATTAGCTTCTGTCATAGCTTCTTTCATTGCTGCTCTTGTTTGCAAACCCCAAGTTCCTGCTTCTGCATAATACGCATCTGGTGATAATATTCCTGCTTGCATTAATTGTAATTGAATAGCTTGTTGTTCATCAGGAGGTAAACTAATCCAGTTTATTTTTCCTTGTGCTGGATCTCCAGCTATATGGTCAAACCCACCATATAAATTTTCTACACCATAATCAGCTATTGTAAATTGTTCTTTGGTATCTTTTGCAAATCCCTCTACAGTAGGTTCTTCAAATTCTGCTTCTATATTTTTAAATATAAAATGATCTGCTGGCAAACTTCCAAATACATCTGTATCAGCTACATCTTCAAATATAAGTTGTTGTTTGAATTGATTAAAACTTTCTGTTCTTTCTTCTGCAGTTGTTCCCTGCAATTGAATAGGTGGTGTACCTTTATCTATTAGAGTTTGTGCTTCATCTCCTGATAAAAATTCTTCTGCAAAATTTTCAAACTCACCTGTTATTGGATTAATAGAATATGTCATATAGTAAGCGTTTCCTGTTGCAACGTCAGTTGCATTACCATATTCATCAACGTTATCTTTTAACGAGACAAATGCTCCTGGTTTTGGTACATAACTATTAGAATCTTCTGGTTGATAAAATTCTGGATAATAATACACTTCAGCATCATTAGAACCAAACAACTTTAATTTTGGTAAAGTATATTGCAATGCTATATTATCTGTTCCTCTACTAGAAAATGTATTTTGTATTGATGGTGAAGTGTAAAATAAAAATCCTGAACCACCTTTTGGTTTAGCTATTATTGCTGCTACGCCTGTTTCTTCAACAAATTCATTTACTTGTTCTTTTAAAAATCCTCTATACACAGTTGACTCTTCTGAATTTACAGAACTTACACCAGTAGCTAAATCAATACCATTATCAACAGCTTGAACAAAATCTACAGGTAAAGTGTATTTGTACCTAGATCCTTGAAAAGAATAACTGTTATATTGATTTGCAAAATCAATTGCATCTCCAGGAATAAATTCTTCTAATACTGCTAAAGAATCTTCGACAACTTTGACATTGTCAGCATAAAATGAATCCATAGAAGTATCGTTTTCATTGTTGTTTTTTGCATCATAAACTTCTAAAGTTGTAATTACTTGTGCAATAAATTGTGTATCACTAATATCTTTACCTACTAAATCATTTAAATCTTTTATTAAATCTTCATCTACACGTGATTCACTTGTTATTTGAGACATTGCACCAGCAGTTGTTCCTGTACCGTAAGGTAAATTTATAACATTTCTATTAGCTAATACTGCTTCTATAAGTGCTTCTTTATATCCCTCTTCCATTATCTCTCCATACTATTTGGTAAATACATACCATATTCTGCGTATACATTTTCATCATACACTAGATCTTCTAAAAAGTCTTGTCTCTCTGCTATATATGGTAGCAATACTCTTTGTGCAACAAAGTAAAAATCATCATTACGCAAAGTTAATTTAGCAATTTCATCTCTTAAAAATTTACGTTCTTTAATGTATTTTCTGGATGATCTCCATCCATCTTTGCTATAACCCTCTGCAAATGATTTCTTACTAAACAAATCAAATAAATTTAATATACGTTTTAAGTCTTGTCCAACTCTTGTATTAGCTAATTTAGGTTCATTTGCCCATTTTCCTAATTCTTCTACCTGTAATTCTACGTTTACAGTTGCAGGTAAACCAACTATAGTTTGGTCAAATNCAGGAAACATTTCTCTAGCATTGATTTGTTGTAACGCTAAGTATCTATTTCTTTTTCTATTTTGTTGCGGATCATTTATGTTAAATATTTCTAATGATTGTATTCTTTGATTCTCCATAAAAAACTCACCTAAAGATTGATTTCTTTTAGCTAACCATTCGTCTGCACTAAGTGGTTCTCTAGTTTCATTAACAATTGTATTTATATACGCTTCATAATTAAATGGACCACCTCCACCTTTTGGTATAGCAAATTGTGCTGTAAATGGATATTCTTCAAACAAATCAGGATTGTCTCTTTCAAACTCTGCTCCCTTTTCATCTACTGGTCTTGGCTCAATAACAATTGATTTAGGTTGTACTATGTCTAAAGGATTAAATCCAAATCTTTCTATAAAGTGTTTTGTTGCTCCATAGTTATCTCCTGGTGCAAACTCTAATTGATTAGTTCCCTCTATAGTAGGAGGTGTATCTAAAATTTGTCTGTAGTAATCTGACAAAGATTGCATTGCCCATACTGTTCCATTGTTCTTTGGATCATGTATTTCGTACCTAGCATTTAATCCAGTAGGTCCAATAAATTGTGAAAACGCTTTTACCATTGTTAACCAAGCGCTAGTTGTTTTTGCTCTCTGCATTAACTCTGCTTGCTTTTCTGGTGTACTATCATCTTCTCCATTTGCTTTTAACAATCTATAAACGTCTATTTGTGAATTTATTTGTACACGTTTAATTTCATCTGTAGGTGCGTCTGTACCATCTTGTTGAAAACCTCTAATAGCTCTCCAGGCATTTCTCATCCATGCTGGAACACCTGCTGATCTAATAAAGTCTCCTGCGTTCTGTACGTCAGGTAATCCATAAGGNAATACAACTTTTTTAAAATTATCAAATGTAGGATTACCTCCAAGAAATGCAGAGAAAGGTATAGCTACCATAGGTCCTACACCTGGTATTACATTTAATGCTAAGTTAAGAGAACTAGCATAACCAGGTAATCTTATGTCTGCTTTTCTATCTTCTCCTAATGCTAGATTGCTAACTAACTCACCACTAAATGGATAATAAAATACTTCCTCACCAGTAACATCATCTTGTGCTAAAAATCCCTCTCCCTCTACAGGACTAAATGGATTTTCTCTTCTCAATGCATTTACTACGTTTTGTCCTTTTCTAATTACTTCTGGATTTTCTGCTATTAATTTTGCCCAGGTAGTAATAATTTCTTTGTATGCTTGTCCGAATGGAAATATAGCACGCATGTTATAAAAGAATTTATTATTTTTAGATAAGTCATACAGTAAATCTTCTACACCTTGTAGTGCAACTGCTTTAGCTACTGTATCTATTTGATCAAAAGATGTTGCGTCATTTGTAAAACCTGATGCTTTGTATAATTTATTTCTTTCTGCATAATATTTATCTTTTTTTCTTTCAAATTTCTTTTCTATGTTTAATTCTAATTTATCTAATCTCTCGTTTATTTGACCTCTAATTTTATCTACTTGTGATTTCTTTTTATTCAAAGCTGCTGTGTGATCTTGTAAAACTTCATTTGCTGCATCTATAAACTTTTGACCACTTTCAACATTTTTTTCAAAAATCTTTCTATTTTTTACTGCTAATGTATCATTAATTTCTTCTGCTTTTTCTTTAAATTCTTTATTTAATTTTTTCCAAGCGTTTCTCTTTTGTGCTTTTGTAGTTTCTAAAAATGCTTCTAATTCATCATTTGCATAAAAGTAACCATCTTTAACATTTTGTCTTAACTCTGCAAGAGTCTCTGAATATAATTCATTCCATTCTGCTTCAGTAATTTTTATATTATCTAAGTCATCAAATAATACTGAAATTTCCATGTCTCCAAATTTATCTTGATCTGGACTTCTTGAATATATATCTCTTAATACATCATACTCTGTTACTGGATCATCAATTGTTTCACCTTTACGAGTTACATAATTATCTATGTTATCTTGCATTTCTTTTATTTGTCTATTTATTCTGCTAATAGAACCTCTAAGACGATTAATGGTAGTAGGCATCTTCGGTTTTATTTTACGAGGATTATAGGTATCTATACCTGCTTTTGTTCTAGCATAACTAATTAATTCATCTTCAAACTTGTCTGCTGGATAACGAGCTTCCATATTACTTAATTTGTGTTCACGTTCACTACCAATTATTTTTAATTCTTTTTCACGTAACTCATCTATTTTTTTATCATATTTTATTTTTCTTTGGGGAGATATTTTTCTTGATTTCTTTCCTTGTTTGATTGTCAAATCTGCACTTATATCATAATCAGCAAACATACCTAATGAATATTTCTGACCTTTACCTAACCAATATTTATTACCTTGAAACTCTTCTAGTTCATTTAAATATTCTCTTTTTATCTTTGTGAACTCTCTTTGTAATTTACCAATGTCTTTTTGAAAATCTACAGATACATTACCTGCTGCTGCATCTATTTCATCTAACCTTTTAATTTCTTTTTTAAACATATCTAAATTAATAGTTGTATCTTGTTTACGTAATTGTTGAGGTGTAAATCTTAATCTTGCCCATAAATTTTGATCTGGAATGTTAGCTCTATTTGCTCCTTTTATATTTACATATCTTCCCTCTGTAAGAACAGTTCCACCATAAAGTAATCTGTGTCTCATACCAGGACTCATAAATGGCAACATATCATAAACCTGTCTCCAATACAATTGTCTAAATACTGGAGATCTTGATAGTGTATCTGTTTTAGATGCCATAAAGAAATCAAAACCTTTAGCTGTCATCTTGTCCCATAAATTATTTGCATCCATGTAAGAATCAAATGGTGCAGATATATATTGTGGTAAATCTTCAAACACATCATCAAATGTTTTAAGTAATGATTTAAAGTTATCTGCTTTAACACCTGTTTGTTTTTTAAATAATTTACTACCTTTAGATACTAACTCTTTAAATACATCATCTAATTGAATGCCATCAATACTTCCACTTTTAATCATATTAAGTAAAGTATCATTAGCTTTTAATTTAGAGCTAATAGTAAATGGATTATCACGTACTAAATCTATTTCATTTATATTATTTACGTCTATTAATTTTTCTAACAATGCTCTGTTTTCATTAAAATCTCCGCCAGCAGCACCTACAGCTCTAGCTTCTAATGCTTTAGCAAATGTGTATCTACCACCGACAGAACCTGCTGCTCTTCTAAATTGTGGACCACCTCTGTTATAAGATTTAATTATATCTTTAGCTGCATCAGAACTACCCTCCATCCATTCTTGCAATCTTTTTTGTTGCTGTTGTTTAGTTAATAGTTCACCAGAATCACTTCTGTATAAAAATTTAAATAAATCATCATGATGCATCTTAGATATTTCAGACAAATAATTTCTTANATATTCGTTGTACTCTCCTGTCCTAACTCCGCTAGTTGCTTTTCTTACTATGTCTGCTTTGTTTATCACTTTAAATTTAAAAGGTCCAGGTTTTTTTTGTCCTTTACGTTCTCCACCAAATATATAATCATTATTATTATTTCCTGCAATCCTTGATGCAGCTTGTTGTGCTTCTATAGAATCATCAAACGGATCGCCAAATAAATCATTGTAGGTTACACCTTTAGAGTTCCATCTTTTAACTTTTGCTGCATCATCACTATTAGTAATAAATTGTGATACCCAGGTTAAAGGACGGCTAAATACATTGTCAAAACCCCTAGCATACATTCTTAATTGTTCTTCACCAACAACACGTACTGTCCATGCACCTCTTAACAAAACTAATGGTTTCCAAATATTTGACATATAATAATCAGCAACTTTTGTACTTACTCCTTGAACTGATTTTTTATCGCCAAGTAATTTGTATAATTTACCTGTATCTAATGCTTCGTCTGGTCCTTTAAATAAATCAGGAACCATAGCACGTAATAAACCCATACTGTTAAATGCTTTTGCTAAACCACCTGCATCAGGTAAAGGAATACTTCTGTTTATAAACTCTGTCATTAATTGTGGTCCTGGAGCCATTGTTGGTTTGCCGTCTATAATTGTTGGTACAAAGTTAGTGCCAGTTGCTACTTCTTCTCCAGTTACTGCATTAATCCAAAATTTTCTATACTCTGGTAACTCNTCATCAAATATTCTTGTTATAGATTCTGCATCTCTACGGTTAACACCAGCACTATCTACTAAATCTTCTACAGATCTAGCTAACATATCTTTAGTTATGTCAAACAAAGCTGCTTCATCNCCATCATCTATTNNTATCATTTGATCTAATATTTCTGATTTATCTTTTGATGACATAGTTGTCTGGTCCATCCATAATTTTGCTTGACCTATTGTTTGATCCATTTGGTCAACATCTAAAAATCTATAAGGTAAGTCAGATGCGTAAGAAGCAATAATTCTACCTACTCTTGAATTTTCCATCATGCTTGCTTTAATAATTTTTCTTGCTCCAAATAATTTTCCTGCACCCTGTAATCCTGGATCTAATCCTCTACCAAGTAATGTTTCTGCTAATCCACCTGCTGCTCTTCCTATAGCACCAACTGTAGGTCTTTCTATTCCAAAACTATCTGGACCTCTAAATGGATTTCCTAAATATTTATCATTTAATAATTTACGTACAGCTTTCTTTTTATTTTCTAATGGTCTTTTTGATACTTGTATTTTTCTAAAATCTGCTAATACTTCTTTGTCATTAATACCAGTTAAAGTAACAAATCTATCTGTACTATCATTAGTTGCTAAAAAGTTTATAAACTCTTCTCCAGCATCATCATTGTCTAAGAAATCATTTACTTGTTTTCTGTTTAAAAAATTAAACTTACCTGTTTCGTATATGCCTAAAGTTTTCTTTTGTGCTTGTGTAAATTCACCAGAACCTTTTTTACCTTTTATACCTTTTTGTTTTAATGATGAAATTAATTCCTCTGATGGTGCTAACAATTTTTTTGATTTAGTTAAATGCTTAAGACCTAATCCAAAATAGTTTGCAGGATCTAAAAACATTATCTTACCCATATCTATTAGTCCTGATACTGCATTAAAACTTCTACTTCCTGGTTCTAGGACTAAGTTTGCAGTAGCACGACCAAGTGATATAGGCATAGCTACATTTCTACCATCTGATCCTCTAGTTGTTATAGTAAATTGTCCTGATTCTTCTTGCGATCTTTGGTCTATATCTGTTATAGGATCTCCAAGATAATCATTTATTTGTTGTGCTGCTCTATCAGGTGCCATACCTTTTTGCACCATATATTGATATTCTTCATAAAATTTAGAGTTAGGATTTTGTGGATCAAACTCATCACTATCAGGTAAAAATCCCTCACCTAAATTAACACGTTTACCTTGTCTTAATTGATTAATTGCTTGTCTTACTGTTGATTTACCTGACAATGCGTATGCATCTTGAAATGTTAAATTCTCTGCTTGATCTCCAAATGTAGAAGCTATAAAAGAGTTTATAGGTCTATCTATCCAACTTCTATANGCATCTTCTAATCCAAGTAAACCTAATCTAATTCCTGCTTTNAAACCATTACCTACTTTAGAAAATATACCTCTTTGATTATGTTCAGCAATACGTGCTGATACTTCTCCTAATACTTCTGCTTCTGGTTTTACTTGCAGTAATGTTAAAGCTGATACTACATCAGGAGAAAAATTTGGATATAATCTTGATATTTGTGTAGCACGTGTAGCATCATTTAAAGTTACACGGTCTCTTGTTTGCTTATATTGCTTTTGTCTATTATAAATTTCTTCGTATAAATCTCGCTCTTGAGCAGGATTGTCAAAATAATATACACCCATTATGTCGGTATAATATCATCAGGACTTTGTTTATACGCAGAACCTTGGCTCATTAACAATGACAACAATTCATCAGTTGGAAATATATCTGCCATAGCTCTTATAAGCATCATAGAATCATCTTCTAAATATGATTGTTTAGGTATACCAGTTTCAGTAACTGGCATGTCTGGATAGTTTGTAGGTGCTGTTAAATCAAAATCTTCTACTGGACTTATAGCAACAGGTGCATTATCTGCTGGTAACATTCCACTTGTATTAGCAGATTCTGCTGCAATATTTCCTTGTTGTACTTGATTTACTAATGCTTGTTCTTCACCCATAGGTGCTTCACTTAACATATCTCTTGCATCTGTAGCGGTAACGTTTAAATCAGTTCTTTTTGATAAAGCTCCTGGTCCACTTACGGCACCACCTCTTCTACCTCTAGCTCTGCTAGAAGATCCATTCGCCATTGTCGTCTCCCTCTTCATCTATAATTGGTTTAAAAAATAATAAGAATCCTGGTATAGGTATTACGTCTGGTTCGGAACCAAAAGCATTTAAATTATTCATCCATACATCACTTAATGTACTTTTAACCATGCTATCAAATTGTACTTCAACATATTCGTTATCCAAGAGGACCACCTCCACCTTGTAATAATAACGACCTAATATCTGGTGTAGGTCCTTGTGGTATTTGTGGTTGTCCTGGTATCTGTGCTTGACCTAATTCATCTAGTAATGCTTGTTCATCAGGAGATACTTGTTCTTCTGGTGTATAAAATTTATCTAATATACTTGACATCTCTGACGGATTCTTTCTTATTTGTACTAATGCCATTGTAGCTTTAGGATCGCCTTGTGTCGCCTGAACTTTTAATGTTTCAAACAATACTTGTTCTGCTTCATCTTTAGTAATCCTATTATTTATTTTTTGTAAATTCTCTAGTCCATCCATATTTTCTTGTAAAGTTTCTTTATCTATAATTCCTGCTTGTAATAATTGTAAACCAGAAACAATCTTAGTTGGCTCATCAAATCCTGCCATAACACCATATACTCTACGTGTTGAATATTGACCACCTATATCCGTGCTTGGTTCATACTGTTCTGAAAAAGCAGCTCCATTTGCATAACCACTTAATGGTTTCTTTTTATTTTTATTTAAAACTTCATCCATTTCTAAACGTTTAGAATCTATTTCTTCCATTGCTGTTTTTAGTGATAGTTGATATTCTCTTACGTTTAAATCAACGGATGACATTAATTCTTGCAAACCTCTACCAGTAACAAATGAGTTAGGAGATTGAGCATCATCTGTAACTGGATAACTTGCACCTAATCTTAATTGTCTTTCTAATCTATCTATTTGTTGAAACATTTGATACGGCAAGTTATTAGTTGGTTTTGCAACTTGGCTACCTGGAGATAAATAGTTTATAGCAAATCTACCTCTTTTGTAGTTGCCAGATTCTATTTCTCCAACAATATTTGTTTCTGTAAATACTGCATCTTCCATAGCTATAATTGATAAAACATTTATTTTTGCCATAGCTGACATAAGTCCTAATACATGATCGTATTGTCCTTGTAGTCTGTCAAAACTAAATCTTTTAGCAATTACAAATCTTGGTCCTGTCTGTAATGGATTAGGTGTAAAATCTAATATTTGTTTAGTAGCTGGTAAATATACATACGTACCCTCTTCGTTGTAATACTCTATTAACTCTTCGCCATCAGAAGTATTGTTCTCCCAGTTTCTTGAATGAGCATCTTTATATAATCCACCTTGCCAAGTACCTGCATACGGTGTAGTACCCATATCGTACTCTAGTTTTGCATTAGGATATAATTTTTTAATTACACCAGCAGGGACAACTCTAACAAGAGCTAATTCTTTTGGTTGTTGATCTGGTCCGTAATAACCAGGAAAGCAATCATAAGGATCTCTTAATTCTGCATGTGGATAAAAATTTCCAAATTGGTCTTTCTTGTTTCTTATAATCCATACACAGAATCCATAACCAGGCAACCATCTAGCTGCTTGTGGTAACTGCATATCAATTTTACTTTTTTTATCATAAGAATGTACAATACGTTCTAGCTTTTCAGATTTCTTTTTAGCTCTTTCGCTATCTTTGTTATTGTATGGATCAACTTTTAAATCTGGAACTCTACCTAATTTTTGTGCCAGGTGTTCTAATCCTGATTCAATCATATTAGGTATTGGTAAATCTTCGTTATAATTTTCTGAGTTAGAACCAAGTAATGCAGCTACACCTTGTGAACCACCATTAATTATTTTTCTAATTCTACTTCTGTATTCCCAATGACCAGTATGTTCGTGTAATCCACGTAAATCGTCCACCCTGTGTGCTAACTGATCTGATGTTAACGGCATTTATCTATCCCACATTCTTTCGTCATAAGTCGTCATTTTATAATTGCTATATGATGGATTATAGTCATTGTCTACTTCTGATAGCACCAATTTAACGGTCTGGCGTACCCTTTTCATAGGAAACCAACTTGCCATAACTAGGTCTGTTTTACTACTAACTGATTTAGAATTGCTACTACTAGCACTACTAAAATATATCAATTGTTGTCTTAGTGTATTTACTTTACGTTGTGTTTGTGGATTTCCCCATGGTAGGTTTATTTTTTGTTGTTCATACATAGGAACCATGGCAGTAACACCAAATACAGGATCCCATTTGTTTTTATATGTTTGATGTCCCTCTATCCTTACACCGTTTGCTCCTGCCCAATTTTTTATTTCTTTATCTTGTCCTATAGCTTTTTGGAATCCGTTTTCTTCTACAATCCAATGTGATAAGAAATATTGCTCATGCCAATCTTTCATAACTTTATGTGCTTTAGATATACCACCGCCTAAGTCATTGCGTAAATCTACTAACCATAGTTGTCCAGTTTTTTGATTATATGCCCACAATACAGCAGCTTGATAACCTGTAGATGCTGGATCTAGTCCTGCAATCAATGCAGTATGTGGTGGTATGTCTCCTAAGTTNCTGGACCTATCTAAACATCCATCAATCATTTCTGCACTAAACAATTCCATACCTGCTGGCACAGCTTTATTTAAATACACCATTTCAAATATAGCTCTACCACCTGTAGTTTCTGCTGATGCTAATTGTTCCATTAACCATTTATGAGTACGTTTACCTTTCCATAACATGTGTTCATCTTGGTCATCTGACTCCTGGTCTAAAGGTATCTCTAAATCGTGCGCACGCTCTACTATTGTTTCCCAGGCATCATTGTTCAGCAATGCGTTATACAAGTCATCTGGATGCTGTCTNGAGCCNATTACGACCATTCCTGTGTGTTCTTCTTTTCTTGANTGCAATGTTGTNGTCCACCAATTTTTAGTATTTTCTCTAGCACTTGGTTGTACTGTACTACCATGATCTTCAATGTCATCAGATATTATTAAGTCTGCATCCCTAGACAATATTTTTCCACCTTTACCTACAGCTACTAATGTAGGACTTTTTATACCAGCTACCGTTCTTGTAGCTACAGTAAACTGACTTGTACTCCAGGACTTTCCTGATTTGTTCATAGGTCTAAATCCCTCGTATGATGCAAAGTCTTGTATAAGTTCTTCGTTATTTTCTAAATGGTCCAATACAGCACCTACTGCATTCTTAGCTATATCTTCATTACCTCCTACCCACATTATTCTCATGTTTGGATTTTTACATATCATGTATACGCAGAAGTGTGTTAACAAGTCTGTTTTGCCATGACGTGGCGGAGACAGTACCATAAGTCTTTTTCCGTTTTCTATTGCATCTAATATTGCCTCTATCCATCTTTTTTGAAAACCTGGTGTCTCNTACGGTATACCTTGCTCTGTCAAAAAATATTTGTCCCTNAAAGCTACAAAGTCCTCTAGCTTGACAGCACTATCCCCCCCATTTTTTTGTAAGGACTCGTGATTTTCTCGTAGTGCTTCGTCTTTTATCCATGCAGACAATGATCTAGTTACAGTAGCAAGTGAGCATCCTAGTATGTCAGCTATCTCTTGTTTAGTCTTAGTACCATCTAAAAGGTCAGCAAAAAAATTTTTTTTCTCCATAATGGCATAGTAATTACCTCTACGTTTCTGTATGTTTGTATCTACTACTTTCTCTACGTGGTACGTGTCTGTTGTTTTATTAGCCCTATAAGCTCTCTTTTTAATTCTATTAGCACACTTGTCTGAACAGTATTTTCTTCTACCGTCTGGTAAAAGGCGGTTGCAATCGTTAGCTACACAGAACTTGTTTTTTTCTTGATTAGATTTAGTCATCTGTTATAGTGTATCATACAAATACTTTGATTTAGATGGTTAAAGCAACCTAACATGTGTACAAGTAAGAGTGATCGAGACACAGAAAGTTCCGAATCGGTGGTACGATAAACTAGAAAGGCAAACGGAATACTCAAGGCACCTGACTAAATCTTAGTCAAAAGCTATTTTTTTATATAGCTCGCTACGACCAGATGCAGAGTAATCGACTTAAAAGATTTTAAAAAAGGCGGTAGTCCCTACTAGCACTCCTAGTCCGTTGTATTTGTCCTGTACTAGCAGGAACTGACCTACTTTAATTATAACAGACTAATTACTGACTTTAAAAAACATACTAGATATAGTATATATTTCTATAATACTACATATAGTATACACAATATATGGTATACTGTCTACTGGGGATGATTGGTAAGTAAAGCTAACAATCAAGTAATAGATTGCCTTTGTACACAGTAGCTTTAAACCTAGGTTCGACTCCTAGCATCTCCACTATATATAGTAGGTTTATACGAAATACCTAGTTACCACCTATACTTTTGGT
>FUFK010018213.1_pt1 | contig 17725 bp, 25 predicted proteins | sample 1021851 | NCBI WGS metagenome assembly FUFK01 (sample SAMEA51879418, study PRJEB19060) | metagenome | reverse complement strand
CGCACTTTAGAAGTTATAACGATATTTTAGGTTCTATAGGCGCTGATTGTGTTGACACCACTCTAACAGTATTTACTGAATAACCGATAACCTAGAATCACCATACCCTCGCTATATGCGGGGTTTTGGTGGTAGTACAGATTGATAAATTTACTTAACTAAGAGGAATGAAACAATGATTACCGTGCATATCAAATATCTTTCAGCGACAAATCATAAGCCGTTTAGAATCAAACTAACGGACGGAGAGAATAAACTAACTGTAGATTCTAGCCGCTATACCCATCAAGAGGCGGCTTCTGAATTTATATCTAAATATTGGCCTGATTGTGAGATTCTTAATTTTGGTCAATTACCTAACAAAGACAGCGAATATGTCGCATTAGCGGCTAATCAGGGGTGAATCATGAAACTACAAATCACGATTAATTGCGATAATGACGCTTTTTCGGGTGATAATCTGGGCTTTGAAATTGCCAGAATCCTTACTAATTACGCTAATTCAATTCAAGGGATTAGCCACGATCACCCCGAACGATATTTATTAAGCCCTAATAGGTTAAGGGATATTAACGGAAATATTGTCGGCAATATCAAAGAAAATTAATTTACTTAAATAGGATATAAATATGTTAATTGATGTTAATGGTAAGCAAGAAACAATTACTGAGGTGATTTCGGGAATAGCAGCTAGACGCGCTCAAATTAGCCCTAATCACTTACAAATCAATATTAACAATGCTACTGGCGTACAAATGCCAGAAAGTGCTTTTAATCATCTTTTGAATGGTGGCGCTGTTACCGTATCAGGCAATCGATACAGTAATTTAAAAGTATAGCCCGAATTGTTAAACAACATAGCGCCTCATTTGGGGCGCTTTAAGGGTGAAATACGCCTTAAATAACTGAATACATTATAATTTACTTAACTTATGAGGTCAAAACTATGCACGACTTTAAAAACCTTAATCAGCACGATCCACACAACAAGCTCCGGTGGTCAGATGAACCAAAGTTATCCTGGTGGGTGCTAGGTTTAAAAATAGCGGGATTTGTAGCGGGGAGCATAGGCGCAACATTATGCTTTTATTATTTAACTGTTATTTTGTTCTTAATGGGGTGAGTTATGAATAAATATACTTACTATATAGTTGATCAAGACGGCTCCGAATTAACAGAAATTTCAACCAGTTTCACAAATTTATCGCAAGATGAATATTTTAAGAAACATATCACGCCTTTACTTTCAAGTATTGCTAAGTCTCACGGTGTAAAGAAAGCATTATGGTTTGACTTAGATGCACACTTAGCGGCTGAAAAGGAATAGGGCTATAAGAAAAGCCCCTCAATAGAGGGGCGTTTTCGAGAGTGAAACCCTTGCAATCATGGGTGAGATTTGATTACATGGCTTATCGGATATGCAGTTTACCAAGCTGCTTTACAACTGATACAGGGATAACGGAAAACTACCAGTCATAAATAAACCGACTGCGCCAATTTTCCCCTTATCTTATATGTCATGTCAAGTAACCTGCTGTCTGTTGTCGGTGTTTGTAAAGCTTTGACCGTCAAAAAAATGACAAGGCTCATGTCTACAGGGACTTAAAACCTGGAACTTGTATTATCATCCGCCTTGAGGGGAGCGTTTACTACTAGCCAGAACCAGTGAGTAAAGCAAAGCAATTAGCGGACACATTAGAGGGGGCTTATGGTTGAGCCATTCAGGGATTGATAAATCGACTTTGCCAATAGGTGATAATGCAAACAAGGCTAATATTTAAGACGAGGTGTCCCTAACCCTCTAATGATATTCTATGGATTTTAATATTATTTACTACTATCTAAACATCAAATATTAAAGGTATTACAAATTAGCCGATAAAATAGTTGATTTAATGATAAATATACATTAAGTTCCATTTAACCATTTACATAACAAGTAGCGAGGTAACACAAATGTCAGATAATGACTTCCCAGAAGCACCAAAACTAAAACCTAAAACCCTCAAACAGATCATAAGAGAATATCCAAGAGAATTATGGGCAGCAGAACCGAATGACGAAGGTTATGTTAAACAAGCCCCTGATTGGATTCTCACTGAAGCAGTCGAAGCCCTATCCCATATTGATGCTACGGAAGACAGAAACGAGTTCGTCTTTGAGTCGCTATCTGTATCTGGCGATTGGGGTGATTTTGCTAGTTTNTTGCTNCGNCATTGNAANGAANANCCAGAAAGTGAACTGGCTCAATTCTGGGATAANTGGTCAAAGCATAGGGTACAAGCCATGATTGAGCTATCTGAGGAAGATTATACAGTCAGTCAGGCGTACAAAGAATGTCAGGAAGATTGGAAAGAAAACGAATTTCAAATTTATTACTTAAATAAGGAAGGTGAATAACATGGCAAAACAAGACAGCACATTAAGTTTTAACGATTACTCAACAGAGGTAAATGAGTCACAGATGGTGATTGATTTACTGTTAAATCCTCACATCGCACAAGAACCCCAATACGCGACCCTTTTGGAGCTTATTAGAAAGCGTACAGAAGGCTCAAGGGTATATGCGGTAACAATCCACCTAAAAGACGAAATAACCCTTGATAAGCCCTCAGAAGGCTCAGAAGGGGGTGAATCATGAATAAGAATAAAAACATACCTGAAATCGTAACTGACATAATCAGTGAGATAGGTGAAGAAGTCAGTCGTGTTACTTGGGATTGTCACGGCACTCCGGTAATCCTACATAAAGCCCTTGAACGTGTTGCAGCGCATAAAGGAATAACTTTTGACACGCCCGTTGTTGTTGAAAGTGAGATTAGTCAAAAGAACGTGGCCCTCTATTGCGTGGGTCATTTAGGAGATAAAAGCGAGTGGAGCTTTGGTGAAGCCGCGCCTTACAACAACAAAATCCCCTATCCCTACGCTATGGCAGAAAAACGAGCAAAGGACAGGGTAATCCTTAAATTAGTTGGATTGCATGGTTATGTGTACTCAGAGGACGAGTCTGACGAATTCCAAGAGTCCAGACCTGAAGACATAAAAGATATTCCCTACGAACAACCTGGAACTATATCTGACGAACAATTTAAAGAAATATCTCAGCTAATGATTGAATCAGGGGCGAATAAAAGAATATTTTGTGAAATGTTCCAAATTGACAGTGTGGACAAATTGCCAACAACGAAATATGACGAAGCCATTTACAAGCTAAATGTCAAATTGGAGCAAAACAAATGAGCATATACAAAGACTATGACGATACCCCTGCTTATAAGTTAGTGCGTAAAGAAGCACCGCAAACCAGTAAAGACGCAGCCAATGAAGTATCAAGCGGTAAAATGCTTGCTTTAGTTTATGAGGAAGTCTTGAAGTCCGGTATCAAGGGTATCACCACAAAAGAAATTCGGACTATGTACCCACACTTACCTTACAGCAGTATTACCGCTAGACCTGCTCAGTTAGAGGAACAGGGAGATATATTTTATCAAGGTGACAAGCGTGATAGATGCCGTGTCATGAGGGCATCAAAGTTTAAGGGTCAGGGGGTGCTGCTATGACTTACCCCTTTCGAGTTGTTGATTGTGGTGGTCAGGGGACTCAGGAATGGATTGACGCTAGGCTCGGAATACCCAGTGCTAGTAACTATTCAAAGCTGATTACTACCAAAGGCAAGCGTAGTTCATCATTTGACGGCTATTGTATGGGTTTGGCTGCCGAAGTGCTTACAGGCAAGCCCTATTCATGGCATAAGTCAGAACTGACTATAACCAGTGCGTCACCCTACAGCCCTGATACAGCTATCGACCCCAACGAATTAGATGCTTTGGATTGGGGAACTTATTACGAACCCGAAGCTAGGGCTTATTACAGCCTTCTGACGGACACAGACGTTGTACAGGTGGATTTCTGTAAACATCCTAATCTTGAAGCAGGGTGCAGCCCTGACGGCCTTATAGACGTTAATCAAGAGGGAATGTTAGGGGGTCTGGAAATTAAGTGTCCCAAGAACCCACAAATCCACATGGAATATTATAAATCTGGGGAGATACCCACAAAGTACATTCAACAGGTGCAGGGTTGTATGTGGATAACTGGCAGGGGATTTTGGGACTTTATGAGCTANCANCCCAAGCTGAAGCCCTTTATATGCAGGGTTTACNGNAATGACGATCTAATTACNGCTATGACTGAGGAAGTTACAGAAGCGGTGCAGTTAATAGAACAATATGTGAATGAATTTAAATTTGAAGGAGTAACCTAATGCAAGGCGTAAATAACGCTATGATTATAGGGAATTGTGTAAACGACCCTGAAATCAAGCAAATACAGAAGAAAGACGGGGGTTCCCTATCGGTTGCTAACTTTTCAGTGGCTACCAATAAGGAATACAAAGGCAAGAAAACNACCACTTNTCACCANTGCGTCATGTTTGGCAGCGTAGTGGATAACTTTATNGCTGACTATGTAAGCAAAGGCTCATTGTTGTATTGCGAAGGTGAGATACAGACTAGCGAGTATGAGAAGGAGTTTGATTGNGGNCANAAGCATAAGGTAAAGGCTACGCAGATCAAGGTNAACAACCTTCAAAAGCTAGACGATAANATTGTGGAAAAACAANCNAANCCTGAACAAANCCCGATAATTGATAACTTTGATGACGATATACCCTTTTAATTTATATAAACCAGGAGAAAGATATGAAAACTACAGATATAGAAAATACGCACAAACTTTTGATTGAAAGTAATACGCAGCGCAGACGGCCAGAAATGATATTGCGGCAGGTCAATATGCTCAAAGAGTACATTGAAGATATTCAGATGGGATCATTTCGAGGGCCAAAGATAGAAGAAATAGACGCCTTAGACGATTTATTATATGGAGTTGCTTACCTGATGGGATTTGCCAAGCCGAAAGATCAGGGGCATTACGCTGATTACCTGCTACATAGTGACCCTCAGTTAAAGGTAGAGGCTAACGAGGGGTCAGAATAGCGAACATTTATGAAAGTGCTCGATCTATTTAGTGGTATAGGGGGGTTTTCATACGGTTTAGAGTCTACTGGGGGNTTTGAGACAGTAGCTTTTGCTGAATGTGAACCTTACCCTATCGCTGTTTTAAAGAAGCATTGGCCTACTGTGAGGGTTTATGAAGATGTCCGACAAATTACAGCAACAAGACTTTTTCGGGACAGAATCCAATACCCTGATGTCATCACAGGTGGATTCCCCTGCCAAGACATTAGCCAAGCAGGGTCACAAGACGGAATCTCAGGCGCACAATCTGGTCTTTGGTCAGAACTGTACCGAATTATTAGCGAAGTTAGACCAAGCTACGCAATCGTGGAGAATGTTGCAGCACTCCTTTCTGGAGATAGAGGGGGATGGTTTGGCACAATTCTCAGAGACTTGGCCTCAATCGGGTATGATGCAAGATGGAAATGTATATCAGCTTCAAGCGTTGGAGCACCCCACATTAGAAACCGAATCTTCATTGTTGCCTACCCCAACCGCAAGGGATTGGAAGGGAGCGAGGAAGCCGGAGACACTAGCAGCAAAAGGCCGGAATCACACGAACAGCTTACCGGATGCCATAAGATCAAGCCTACCTGGAAAGATGTCAGTGGGGTTTGTGGAATGGATGATGGGCTATCCTATTGGTTACACACACCTGAACCCCCAAGAGTTACCGAAAAGAACGAAAAAGCAACGCCAAGACTAAAGGCACTAGGAAATAGCATTGTGCCTCAAATAGCTTATTTAATTGGTCAAGAGATACTGAACTATGAGGAATCTTTATGCCAACAACAATGATGGTATCAACTGAAAGGGATATACAGGATTGCATGGAATCTATACGCAAGATTGTGAAGGATAAAGGGCATTGTTCGATTGCCTTTTCTTCCGCAGGAATGAAGTGTACTGACTTCTCACTTAGGGGTTTACCTCAGAACGCCTTAATGCACACATGGTTAAGAGAAGCTGCTGAACATACGTTTGGGCATAAATGCACTGATATAGAATTAGAAAGTATGAAAAGGTATACTAAGACACGCTGTTATAGTGATACCAAACATTCTTTTTTGATTCATACCTTAATCAATCCTGAGACTAAGCAGAACAAGACAGAACTTACCTCAAGCAGTAAATGGGATAAGGGGGAAATGACCTACTTTTTGGATTGGATGCAGCAATTCTATGCAGAACAAGGTTTGATCCTAGAAGCAAAAGGCGAATACTTAGATTTAACAACGAGTCAAAACGAATGAATATCGCCATCTTTGATGTTGATAGCAAAATACCTAATTTAGCCTTAATGAAAATATCAGCTTGGCACAAAAAGCAGGGTCATCATGTGGAACATTATATGCCCTTGATGCGCGACACTTACGACAAAATTTATGCGTCAAAAATATTTAATTTCTCTGATGATTCAATGTTAAGTGATGAAAGAATGGTCATTGGCGGCACTGGTTGGGATATGAAAAAAACCTTGCCAGATGAAATAGAAAACATGATTCCTGACTATTCAATATATCAATATCCGCACAATATAGGCTTTACAATGCGGGGTTGTCGATTGAAATGTTCGTTTTGCGTTGTTCCTGAGAAAGAGGGAAAACCTTATGGCGTGAACACAATGGAAGAACTATGGTCACAAAGATCAAGTGATTTTGTCGTTTTATTGGATAACGACTTTTTTGGAAACCCTGCTTGGCGCGATCGAATAGCAGAAATGCAAGATTTACAGCTTAAAGTAAATTTTAGTCAAGGTTTAAATATACGAAACATAAAAGAAGAACAAGCGGCTGAGTTGGCAAAGGTAAAATTTAGAACTTTATCAGGCAAAAGCAATAGAGTTAATTTTGCTTGGGATGACCCAAGACATGAGAAGTTAATACACAAAGGCATAAAAACGTGCATAGAAGCTGGTATCAAGCCGTATCAGATGGGATTCTATGTTTTGATTGGGTATCACTCCACTCCTGAAGAAGACCTGCACAGGGTAGAAGTTTTAAGAAATTATGGGTGTGAACCATTTGTAATGCCCTATGACAAAGAAGACCTTTATCAAAACCGATTTACAAGATGGGTTAATCATAAAGCTATTTTTAAAACTGTTGCCTGGAACGATTATAACAAATGAGACTAACAGTGGAATTTAACGAAGAAGAAGCAGAAGAGCTAAAGGATATGCTCAAAAAAATAGCTTCATTACAGGAAATATTAGAGGAACTAACTGACCGAGTGTTAGAAGTTGCTGACGAGTTGGATAAATCAAAAGAGGACAAAGATTGAATCCTTATAAATCAAACGAAGACACTGTGATTTCTTTCTCAGGGGGTAGAACCAGTGCGTTTATGCTCTGGAAAGTTTTAGACGCTTATGATGGGAAACTGCCAGAGAATATAAAAGTTTGCTTTTCTAATACGGGTAAAGAAATGCCTGAGACCTTGGATTTCGTAAAGGATTGCCAAGAACATTGGGGCGTGGACATAGTGTGGTTAGAGAGATATGCCGAATCTGCACCTGAAGATCATAAGAACAAGTATGTGTATGAGACAAAGATTGTTGATTATAAAACGGCTGCACGAAAAGGTGAGCCATTTAACAAACTAATCGTTGCGAGGCGGTTTGCTCCGAATCCTGTTGCTAGATTTTGTACTGCTGATTTAAAGATAAGGGCAATTCGAGATTTTATTGACACTTTGGGTTGGGAAAGACCTTTTTTGGCTTTTGTTGGAATACGAGCAGACGAGCAGAGAAGGGCGGTAAAAATGCAGGGGAAAGTAGAGTCAGGACAAGAAATACATTTACCGCTTTGGCTTGACAAGATTACAAAAGAAGACATCTATGATTTCTGGACAACGCACAGTTTTGATTTGAAGTTACCAAACAACAACGGCACAACAGACTGGGGAAATTGTGATCTGTGCTTCCTTAAAGGAAATTCAAAACGATTAGCAATCATGCGAGATCGGCCTGATTTAGCAGATTGGTGGATAGATGTAGAAGCAAAACTGGCGAAACAAGTAGGTAAAAACGCTTACTTTAGGAAAGACAGCCCCAGCTATGCAGATATGAAAATCATAGCAACCTCCCAGAACACTTTTGATTTTGGTGATGACCCGTCTATCCCTTGTTTCTGTGGTGATTAAAAACGGACAAAAGTTAAAAGTTTTGTCCGAAAAGGAGAAAGATAGTGCATGAGTACCACTGTGTGATAACCAAAATAATTGATGGAGATACGATAGATGTTGACATTGATCTTGGTTTTGATTGTTGGCTTCATAAGCAGCGTATTCGTTTGTATGGTATTGACACTCCCGAATCTCGCACTCGAGATTTGGAAGAAAAGAAATACGGATTGGCAGCAAAGGCATTTGTCCAAAAGTTCCTCAAACAAGGTTTTGCCACCCTGAAAACTAAGGAAAAGGGTAAGTATGGTAGATACCTGGGGGACTTAAAGGTCTACGACAAGTGGCTGTGTGCGGAGTTAATCAAGCATAGACACGCTGTTCATTACTTAGGGCAAAGCAAGGCATTAATTAAACAAGCACATTTAGATAACCGTAAACTACTTAAACTGTGAGGAATATATGGCAGAACATACGTTAAGTTTTAATCTCAGGGCTAACCCTAAAGTCAAAGAAGATTGGGATAAGTGCAAGAAGTTCATTGAAAACGACTTAGGAATCGAAGTAACCAATGCTCAGACGTTAGGCATGGTATTGAATTTCTACAAACACGCGAGAGAAATCAATGGCAGTTAAGATAAACCCCGCAGACAAATGGTTCTCCAAGTGCATACGAGAAGCAGCCGAATGGAAGTGTGAGTGTTGTGGTAAGCAATACGAAGAAGGTACTTCGGGACTCCACTGTTCACATTACTTTGGTAGACGGGCCAATGCCGTTAGATACTGCCCTGATAACGCCTCAAGCCATTGTTGGGGCTGTCACCAGAGACTAGGTAGTAACCCTGATGACCATAGACAATGGATGGTAAACAAGGTAGGGGAAGGCATGATAGATATATTACGCCAGAAGCGTGAGGATATTGCGTTAGCCAAGTCTATTAAGAAGAACCTGAAAGATGTAGCCAAGCATTACAAGGCCGAATATGAACGCCTGAAAAGCCTTAGAATGGCAGGGGAGAAAGGGCCGTTAGATATTATTGAGTATTAGTTTCAAAATCGAAGGCCGATTTCAACTCACTAAAAAATTTCGGGTCTTGTGCCTTTAAAATATCCAAACGATCAGAGTCTTGTAATCCTTTATAAATCCTCGCTTTTATTGCTCCTGATGAATTTTGTATTGCCTTTTTTGAGCCTTCACCAAAAATCATTTGTGGCCTTTGTTCTTGCCCACTAACAGACGCAGCAACACTTGGGGTCGTTATTCCGTACCGATTTGCCAAGAAATTTGTAGCCGAAGAAAGTTGATCTGAGAACTTCACTAACTGTTGTTGCGCGGCAGTTTGTCCTGCCAAAAATCTTTGCGCTGACTCTGAGCCTAAACCTCTAGCAATTCCTGCTGCCCCGATTAAACCGATACCAGCACCACCCACACCAGCAGCACCAGCACCAGCAGCAGTAGTAAACGAGCTTATAATTCCAGTAGCAAATAATTGCTCAAAAAGGCTCATGGAGCTTCTTGGTGCTATTTCCGCAAGCACAGACTTTGATTTATCAAGTTTTGCAATATCCGCATCAATATCTGACAAATTCCTTTTATATGTTTCTTGTGCAGACTTTAATTGTTGATTTAATCTAGCCCTATCTATTGCTGTTTTACGCGATCTTTGAAATGCCTGTGTTGCCTCTTTTTTTTGCGTATTCAATGTTTGCGCTAAACCTTTTTTTGCTCTTGTTAATGAGCTTCTTTCTTCCGCAATTTGTTTAGCTGTTTGTTTTTTTATGTTATTCGCGGTATTTCTTGCCAAAGTAGTAATTTGCTCATCTCTTTGATTAACCAATCTTCTTATTCTTTGAGCCTCACCTTGCAAAATTCCTTGTCCTGCCGTTGCTAGTCTTCCTGATTGCTTTGCATTAGCCCCTATCCAATCTTCCACACCAAAAGCCGACTCTCTTTTAACAGCATTTAAAGCAGCATCTTCAAGTGTTGATTTTACTCTCCATATCTCTCTATCTGCTTTAAAATCGTTTTTTGCTGTTTTAGATCGCAATCTGCCGAGTATTAGTTTGTCATCAATATAGTCTTGTATCGGGTCGATAATTTGTTTCGTAAGAAATCTGTCGTCAGAAAGACGATTAATAATCCTGCCAATATTGCTCCGCATATCGACTAAGGTTGAAGCCTTTACCACACCAGAGCTTGCTCCATCTAAAGCTGTAGATAAAACCTCATCAATGTAATCTCCTATAACTTTGGTTGTTCTAACTGCTCCTGCTTCCAATATTGCATTTTCTGGCCTACTAGCGATTATTTTATTTATTTCTTTTTTTATTGCTGATTGACTAACTCTGATAGTTGCATTTTTTGATTTTGCAAAACCATAATCTCTCCAAGCTTCTCTTATTTTTGTCAAAGATTCTTGTGGATTTAATGTTTCTAAATCATCAAAAAGAGCTTGTGGAGTTGCTGAAGGCATTGAGCTTCTATAAACATCAGACCTAAAAGACGATTCAAGCGCATTTACAGCAGCATCCGCTTCCTTTACCTGGTTTGCTTTTATGTTATCTAAGTTTTTAGTTGTTGTTTCTTGCAAGCCATCAATTCTAGCTCTACTTATTTCATCTAGCTCGTCTACCGCTATTTGATTTTTGGTAGTTAGATCACTTTTTACATCATCTGCGAGTAATCTGGCTGTCTCTATAGCCTCATCTTTTTCTTGATTTAAAATTCTTTGAGATTGATTAAGCCTAGTTTCAGCGTTTTTTTCTAAGTCTATTTTTCTTTGAGCTAATTTTTCTGAAGAAGGCATACGAGAAACTACTGCTCTTGCTTGTTGCTCCATAAACGACTTTGCTCCATACGCNTTAGAAATAAGGTGCGTATAGACAGGNGCTAACATATGGTCTGTAAACATTAATGAAACAAAATTTCCTTTTCTGCCTAATTGTTGAGCAGTATTGTTTACTATAGCTTTATTAATTAAATATCCAGTTCCCGACAACCCGCCAGCNAATAAAGCGGATAATGCGGCTGTTTTTCCTGCNTTTTCTATTTTATCTTCTAAATTTTCGCCCTCAAACCCGATAACTGCACCTTCAGTAGCCGCCAAACCAGCACCCATAGCTGCTACAGGCGTTNTTTCAATAACANTAAAAGCTCTAGGACTAAAACCTGATAGCTGTTGTGCTAACTGTCTCCCGCCTTGTCCAGCAGTTGTAACAGCCCCGCCTACAGCTTGATTAACAGCTTGTGACGCTTGCCTAGCTTGTGCTGCTTGTCGAACCCTTGCTGCGTTAGTTAAAACTTGACCACCATAAACCGATGCTGGTGAAAAAATATTTCCTGCAATATTTGATGTAGTTGCTAAAATGGGTCTTTCTTGCTGAAATCNTGCTTGNTNTGCTTCTGCGNGANNTAACATTTCCNCTCTNATTTGTGTNATAGTTTTATCTTCNGAGCCATACATTCCAAAAGTTTTGTATGCTGCNGCAGAAATCCATGACGCAATTTCTTCACCTTTNTTTAGCCACATCCCATCTATAAACAATCTTGCAGCCATAACCCCGTCATTTTTATCAAAACTATCTTCGTCATTTGGCAAAATGTTAGAAAGGCTTTCACCTACTTTNNTTTCTGCTTGTTGTTCAAAATTAAAATTATACTTGCCTAAAGGGTTGGAAGAATCATTATATATTCCATCTTTAATTTGCTCGTATTTTTGTGCTGCGCCATTACTCATTGTGATCTCATTTATTTATACATTGAAGGAACAAAACCAAACGCTGATCTAAAACCATCTATTTCTTCCCCCATTCTTTGTTCAAATTCTTGAGGAGAAATCATATCAGGCCCATCTCCAACCATAGCTCTAAGTTTATTTTCTTCCATTCTTAATACTTTTCGCGCATCACCATACGCATTTTTAAACGCACTAAAACCAATAGTTGTTGCATCTTCGTAAATACCTTCTTTTCTTTGGTTTTCTATAAATTGCGTTTTTAAATTTTGTTCATCACGAACATAACTATTTACTCTTTTAGCAGCTTGTAAAAACTCATACACCTCAGCGATTGAAGCATTATCTGGAGGAAAACCTTCAGAAAAAATTGCAATATCCCTATCTGATGCTACTCCAGGTGGAAGAGAATTTATAATTTCTGTGTTTCTTTCTCTTGTGTAAGCTGTTCTTGCGAAACTTTCAAAATCTCTTGTTCCTGTAAAATTTTTAAAAGCTGCTTTTAATGTTGAATATGCACCAGCACTCCCTTGATCTAATAAATTTTCACTTAGTATTAAATTCATAACACTATCTATTCTTCTATCTGATTCTTCTGCTGCTGTTTGGTTTGCCAAACCTTCTTGATTCCATTTTTCAACAGCAGGAGGAATATTTAAGCGTTCTTCGGGTTCTGATGGTTTTGCATATTTTGAAAAATCATTTGCTGCTGTGATTAAATTGGCATCAATCCCTTGCTCAATTACTTTATAATTTTCTGAATCTACTCCGTATTGTAAAGCCGCAGATGCTTTTAATGCTGTAGTTTGATTTACACCAAGAGAATCGTCATCAGACATACCAGCCATTTCTTGCCACCCATTAGGAGATGGAATCATAGCTTTTCCACCAACAACTAATGGTTTTGGAGAGGTAATACTGCGTATATCCTCTGTTTTACCATCAAATGCACCAGCATTAACTTGGTTAATTAAAATGTTTTTTTCTGCCTCACCTAAAACAGTAGAGTTATTTATTTGATTTACATACGTTTTTCTTAAACTTTCTTGAGTTATTTCTTGGTCTTTTGTTTCTGCTAAATCTGTTAGTTTTTCATTTATTTCTAAACCAGTTAATGTTTGATTTAAATTTCGCGTTACACTAGCCGCTTCCGCAGCCGCTTCCGCTTGTTCTTTTTCATCTGCCGCTTGCAACAACCCTAACGATTGGGCAGGAAATATATTCTGTAATTGTTTTGATAAATCCTTTAGACCTTCTGGGGTATTAGGATCACCAGCCATTAAAGCATCTGATAACTTTTGAGAGGAATCACGCATATCAAGACCTAGCATACCGCCTAAGTTTTCTTTAACNCNATCTTGAGACTCAGCAATATTCATAAACGTAGCACTAGCCAAAGGGTTAGCTAACGCTGCCACGCTACCTCTAGGAGCCATAAAGCTCTGCGCTTGGCCTAATCTTTCAAGCATTTGTCTTTGTTGTCTTTGTTCAGGAGTTTCAATAACATCTCTAAACAATGAAGGTATATCTATAGCCATTATTGTCTCCTAACCTAAAAAGTCTAATACTGCTTGATCGTACTTGCTGGTATTTCCTGAACTAAATCCACTATCAGCTTGCGTACCACCACCTTGACCTGCCCTTTCAGCAGCCAACAAATCAAACAAGCCTTTGTACTGTTGCTGTCTTAACGCATTTTCCAATGCCCTAATGCCTAAATCAGCTTCTAAGCCTGATTCTGCTAGACCGCCAAACAGTTGACCCCTACCTAGATCGAGAGCTACCTGATTTCTATTGAGTTGCAGCATAGGATTCAAGGCCGATAACAGTCCTGCCTGTGGCGTATAAGCAGCAGGTATAGCCCGTAGTCCTAATTGTCCTGCTAATGCAGACCGATTTCTCATTTCCTGCAATCCCTGTAGGGTTTGTTGAGAACTTAATGCCTGTTCTGCCCTAGCTTGATCCATAGCACCCAAGACATTACGGCTTCTTTGTTCTTCAATGGCTTTAGCTTGTGCCAATTCTTCAGGTGTACCGCCAAACATAGCTGATCTAACACCGCTACGGCCCTGATTAACTAGTCTTTCTTCCAGACCTAACCTAGCCCTTTCACGCCCTGGAGCTTGCATTGCTTCTAATCTGTCAAATATCTGTTGTTCCCTAGTAGCCCTAGCTTCAGGGGTTTGGGTTAGCATATTAATTAGATTAGTTTGTTCTTGTTCTCTTGCTTGAGGATCGCTTAAAAAAGAAAAAGCGTCTTGACCAAAGCCTAGCAGCGAGTTTTGTAATGCTTTTTCTCTATCCGTAAGTTGTAAGTTAAGACCTGTAGGAGTAGCACTAGCTTTTTGACCTGTGCCTGTAGTCACAGTGAAAGGTTTAAATTGTGTTTGCCTTCCAAGCTCCCCAAGAATACCGCCTTCCATGTCACTAAAATCTTGATCGCCCCTTAAATCTTCTTGATAGTCCCGCCTAGCATCTGCTAAGTCGCTTATACCCTGCTGACCCAATGCAGCCTGACCGATAGCCCCTAAAAGACCCGCGCCATCACTACCAAAGAAACCACCACCATCAGCACCTAAACCAAATAAGTTTTTTAAATACTCTTCCATTAGTAAGTCCCTCCATCTAGTGTCCCAGTGAACGTGCCTGACACTGTGAGGGCCGCAGCCGTTGTAGTCCCAGTAAATGTTGGCCCAGCCGTGTCTGCTTTCGTTGAAACTGCTGTGGCGATATTGTCAAATTCTGTATTGACTTCTGTGCCTTTGACCAACTTGGCAGCATTACCTGATACCAAAGAATCTTTAACGGCAAAGTTTGTGGTTTTTGTATAGTTGGACATTAGACTACCCTTCCTAACAAAGCGTGTACGTTGAGTTGTTGTATCGCTATTGACTTACCATTAACTGTAGACTCTACACCGATAGATACTACAGAACCAGAACCAGAAGCATTAACCTTCTGTCGATTAACCAGACTTAATGAAGACGCATATTCAGCAGTCGTATTGTATTCACTGATATTATACTGACCCGCATTGTTAGCAGGTAGTGTATATGCCTGTTTTTTATAGGCATTTGTATAATCATACGCCCAGTTTAATACAACAGTGGATTCTGCCCCATCAAATGTAGTCAGATTAACCTTCTTTAAAAACTTTAAAACACTACTGTCACCAAAAGCTAACGGGTGACTAAAGTAACTTATCTGATACCCGCCATCATTATCATCATACCCTGCATATTGGGCGATTCCTGTTGCAACACCAATATATAAGGTTTCATCAGCTAGATTGGTAAAACATAACGGAGACAAGTTAGTCCATGTGGTTGCCCGATACGACCCATCCTGAAGAGGAAAACGAGTATCAAACACATATACCTGCTGCAATGCGGGGAAGTTCACCAAAACAAAAGATTCATCTGGTGAATAGTGCATTTTAATATTGCCAGTTTCACTAGCAATTAGATTCTTAATATCATTATTGACGTTTCTAGATATATCTCCAATAGGTGAGGACTTTTCCTGTATTGTTCTAGCCAAACTCCTAACACCAGATCGGTCTAGGAATATTAAGTCTTTACCTGTAGAAACTACGCAATCCCTAGAGACACAGCCTATATTTGAGATTGTATCTTCCAAAGTCATAGAAGCAGGTGCGCTTGCCCCTGAGTAAATAACAATCGAGTCTTTACCAAATATGATTAGGAAGCCGTTATGAGCCGCTAGAGCAACGATTTCGTCATAGCCTGTAGGCCATACGTTTGTAATATCTATTGAACCTGTGGCTCCTCCTGTCCATGTAGTGCCATCTAAAGTATCAGACCAGTAAATAGTAGACTTATCAGCCGCAAAGTCAGCAACAAATAGCTTACCAAACGCTGCCAAGACCTCATTTCCCTGTGGTGGTGTACCTGCTGCACCTGCATGGGCTGACATTTTTTCCAAATTACCAACACTGTGAGTATAGACTAACGGCTCATGCGCCCGTTGAAAGAAAAAAGCATGGTCATTGAAGTTCACAGCTTTCCAGTTGTTAGCACTTACTGTATAAGAACCTGGAGTATCATCAGCTAGTGTAGAGCTTCCCTTAAATAATTTATTATTACCTGCTGATATTATGGCTGTATTCCCACCGCTATCCCTGTACTGGTGTACCATTTCNATACCCGCAGAAGAACCAAGAACGGACNAACCATTACTGCTAACCATTTCGTAGCCTTTTCTAGCNGCTACCCTACCTTCTTTGTCAATAATGCAGTTATCCGCAANAGAAGCAAACGTAGGGTCTTGAGCTAAAGGGGCATCCTGCGTGTTAATACCCGCAAACCCTGGAGCTGTAATTGTTATGCTTTGTAGTCTCTGAGCCATTAGTTCACCATAAATGTTATCTCAGAAGGATACTTGTTAGCGTCAAAAGCTACTGCGTCAGACAGGGCAGTTGAAGCAACCGCAAACTGTTCAGCAGCCGACTGACCACCAGTTTCACCCCTTTCCCTTAATGCCATAGCATAGGCTAACTGTATGACAGGGTTAGAGGGTACTGACAAAGCTGTACTGTCAGAAGACAAATCAGCCTGTGGAACTACTACGTCAAAGCGTAAGTTATAACTATCGTTAGGCTGTGGGTATAGTTTAACCTTCAAGTCACCGCTAGTGTCTTTGCCTATAAACGTATAGTAATCAGGGCTTCCAGCCACTACAGCCGTATTATAGTAAACATTGTTGAAGTAGGACTTACTACGCAGGTACATGAACTTCTGGCCTGTCGTATTCATTACATCCTTAACGACTGCCTGATCTCCGCTACCTGTTAGTGAATATTCACTTGTTCCGCTAGTTGTTGTTAGTGTTATTGAGTCCCGCAAAGCAGTCCAATCAAATGAATTTTCTACTATTTTCTTAGCGTCATTAACTAAATCGCCTATCAAAGCAGAATAATCTGTACCATTTGCAGTATCTACAGTGTCTTCTCGCAACCTTCGCAGAACATTATTTATCAAATCTATATACGTCATACTAATGTCCTCAATAATCCGCTAGGCAAATTAAAATCTGGAATGTTATCTAATCGTGTAAATCTTGGCTCAAACAATATGTCATCAAAAACAGTCTCAACTATAGGAGCAGACTGAGATATTTGCATTATCATCCCTGCTCTCTTTTCAGGCTGCTTGGGTATAGAAGTAGGAATGTTTAATAATCCCGCAGGTTGATCGTCTACTTTTACATCACCTGTACCCGTCTGATCTAAAACACTACCAGTGCTAACAGTAGGCGTTGTAGATGGCGGTATTGTTTCAGTAGCAACTTCAAACTTTGGTTCTGTTCTTCTCCCTGTTACTTTCGGTTCTGTATTATTTGTTGGAATAACTACGTCATCACCACTTAACACATCTCCTAAATCCCCAACACCTGTTGTACCTTGTTGTGCAGAGCCAGTACCCGCAGCAGGGCCATCACCATCAAGTGCACCAGCTTGATTATTAGAACCCGAACCTGCAAGCACTGTTAATATACCGGCTGCCTCTAAAGGGTTTGGTTTATTACCAATTAAATCTATAAATGCGTCTATTGCTTTTTGGTTTGGATTATTATCCTCAACAAACGGCCCTGTATTAGCGGCTACAGAAGCAAGTGAAGGGTCTATAGTTAATAATGGATCAGGATCAGTTGTAATTTCATCTAAGTTTACAACTTCTTCTTTTATAGGATTGCCGCGCAAATCATAATTATTTTGATTTAGTATGTTTTCTATAACAGCATTTGATACGCCTAATATTTGACCAATAACATGAGAGCTTAAATTTTCATCTCTAAGTAGTTTAGCTGTAGCATCAACCTGTTCTGATTC
>FUFK010045618.1_pt1 | contig 17730 bp, 14 predicted proteins | sample 1021851 | NCBI WGS metagenome assembly FUFK01 (sample SAMEA51879418, study PRJEB19060) | metagenome | reverse complement strand
GGAGGATCTCCAAGAGACTCCGGGACAGATTGAATCCGACCTACCCATCCCAGAAAAAGCAAAAGTGCTGGTGGTCGATGATGAACCGGTGAACCTGGAAATCATCGAAGATTTTTTGGAAGAGCTTCCTTTGGAGATCACCTGTTATTCCAGTGGNGATGAATTTCTGAACCATCTTGACGAGGATGAGCCTGATTTGCTGATCCTGGATTTGATGATGCCCAACATGGATGGCTATGCCGTCATCCGTCAAATCAGGAGTGAATATTCCGCCCAGGAACTCCCGATCCTGGTGGTCACCGCCAATGAGCAGGAAAGGTTCAGCCACCAGTCTCTCTCCCTTGGCGCCAATGATTATCTCATCAAACCCCTGGAGGGCCGCGAATTGAGGATGAGGGTCCGGAGCCAACTCAGNCTGACCCGACAGCANCGCCTGCAGGAATCCGTGGAACTTTTGGAAAAACAGAAACTGGCATTAAAACGTGACCAGGGAAGGATGAAAAACCTTCTGGATGGGGTGGACCTGTCACTTGCTGTGACGGACTCAAAAGGGAAGATCCTTCAGATCAACCGTGCCTTCGAGAGACTAAGCGGATACGCTCCTGATGAGATCATGAACAAGGAAATATCCCGCCTTTTTGTCCCTGCATTTCATCCGCCGGAGGAAATGTACCAGGGATCCCAAACCCTGCAGCATAAAAACGGAGCCTTAAAAACCTACCCGCTTAGCTGTAAACCCCTCGTCGGCGCCAATCCGGAAGAATGGATTTACAGCATTTCAGAAGAAAAAGGGGCCTCCGAAGAGGAAATGCCTGACGCTTTTGAAACATTGAATCAGGAACTGGAACCCATCGATTCAATCGATTCGTTGAGGAACCAACTCGCTTCGCTGCTTCAACTGTCGGTCAAATTCTACCGTCTCTCCACAGGAGAGACCCAAAACGAGTTCGCCCAAAAAAGCGGATGCTGGCACCTGACTCTGAACGGGTCAACACACAGGGCTTACATGCTGGAAAGATACATGGATCCCAAACGTGTTCCCAAAAACCCCAACTGGGCCTTAGTCCTGAAAACATGCAATTGGGTGGTTGAAGAATGTCCTGAAAGCCATCCCATGAAGTCTGAAATCCTGCGCCTGAAAAATNACATCGAACAGAGTATTTTCCTGCAGTGAAGGTTGGTTATATNACCATATTAATTTTCATGANTCAGGGTAGAAGCAATAATGAACGCTTCTTGTCTNCTGNAAACTGTTGGATCTTCTGTTTTTGATTGCGTAACAGTAATTCAATTTCACTGACTGAGCAGTTTCCCAACCGAATCCAAATCACTTGAGGTGGCGGGCCGAAAAGGAGCGATCTTTGATGGAAGTCAGCGTCTTTGGAAATCAGAATCAGTTCGTGTTGCCTGGCATATTCCCAGATAAGGGTATCCGTTGCTTTGATCAACCCAACCTCCCTTACATGAAGGCTACCCGGGAAAATATCTTCTAACTGATTTGGTAAACGCGGTGAAAGATTCTGGTCAAAAAGCAGTTTCATCTGGAACGCGAGCTAATTGGCGTTCACGATTGGCTGCAAATCCGAGACAGGCTTGAATGTCTTTCAAAGTCAGATCGGGGAATTCCTTAAGGATTTCCTGTTGGCTCATTCCTGAAGCAAGGTATTCAAGCACATCGGTCACAGTCATGCGGGTTCCTCGAATGCAGGGTTGTCCGCTACGCTTATCGGGTTCAAGAGTTATTCTCGATCGATAGTCCATAATTTTTGGTGGTGTATGATGTTGGAATGACCAATTATTTTATGCTAAATCAGCTTCAACAATGATGCAAACTTTCAGATTGATCTGATGCGTATTAGAAAACCCTGAAAACGGTTTAGAAAAATACTGGATACAACTTGCTCATCTTTCACATGCTTCTTCAATCGCCCTGGANGNAAAAACACTGACCATTTTCTTGCGGTAACCAAGATTCATGTCGGTGTTGTCCATCGGCTTGGCAAGTTTTGAAGCTTCGTACGCGGCGGCCTGAATNAGATCTGAATCGGGTTTTTTTCCCAAAAGTTTTTCCGAAGCCTTGGAAGCCAGCACCGGAGCCGATGACACTGCGCCGAGAGCCAGCCTCGCATCCTGACAGATTCCATCTTCATCGAGCCTGACCGATACAGCTGCTCCAAGAACCGGAAAATCAATGGTTCCCCGTCTCCGCAGTTTTTTGTAGACCGAGTTCCANCCTGACTTTTCAGGAAGGGAGATCGAGATCAGGACTTCATCCGGNTTTTTTCGGAGGTAGTGAATCCCGTCATCCTGGTAAAATTCCTCGGCTTTGACGGTCCGCTGACCCTCGTTTCCCAGGAGGGTAAATTCTGCTTCAAGNGCCAGCATCACCGGGGCGCAGTCGGAGGAAGAAACCGCCAGGCATTTGGGGCTGCTTCGGGCCACCCAGCAGATGTCTCCGTCCTTTTTCATGCAGAATCCGAGGGATTTCCTCCAGGGATAATTCTGATTGTAGTACGTGCAGCGTGTATCGACACAAAGGTTACCGCCGAGGGTTCCCATTTTTCGCAATTGGGGAGAGGAAACCAAACCTGCGGCAGTGGAGAGGGCTGTGTAATGTTCCTGGATGAAAGGATGATTCGCCACCTTGTCCAGGGATACTCCGGCGCCGATTCGGATCCCGTTTTTGATTTCGATACGGCTTAATTCCTCGATCCCTTTTAAGGCAATCAGGAATTGCGGTTCGAACTGACGCCGCTTCATGTTCGGGTAAAGATCGGTTCCCCCGGAAGTGTACATGGCATCTTCACCATGGAGCATTTTCAGTTCCAGGGCTTCAGCAAGGGTGGCAGGCTGGAGGAGTTCAAATGGAGGAAGCCGGAGCATAGTGAAATCAGGACGCTTCTTGGGTTTCCATGGATTCAGGTCTTTCCACCCGAATCGGTTCGGGAAAGTCGATTTCAGGCACTTTGGCAGGACCGATCCTGGAAGCCGCTTTGGTTTTCAACTGACTCAAACCTTTGAAGATTTTTTCAGGAAGCACCGGAACCTCATCGACCCTTACCCCTACTGCATCATAGACTGCGTTGGCCACGGCAGGCATGATCGGCAACAGGGGNCCCTGCCCGGCCTCTTTGGCACCGTAGGGTCCATTCGGATCATTCGTTTCGATGAGAAAGACTTCCATTTCAGGCATTTCCAGGGTGGTCGGGCTTTTGTAGTCGAGCAGGGACGGAATCTTATGAAGCCCCCTGCGGAATACCTGTTCTTCCATCATCACCTCTCCAAGTCCCATGTATGCGCTTCCCTCGACCTGCCCCATCACCTGGACCGGGTTGATGGAACGGCCGACGTCATGGGCCAGCCAGAGTTTATGGACCTGGTAGATACCGGTTTCAGGATCGCATTCGACTTCGGCAACACAGGCGGAGTAGCTGTAGTTTGGAGAAGGACCNACTCCGGCCCCCTTGAATTTTCCTCCACGACGCGGCGGAGTGTAGCTTCCTACCGAACCGAGGGTACCGAATTTCGCTTCGGCCCACTGGACCGCTTCGGCAAAATCGACTGTTTTGGATGTGTCCCTGAGAGAAACCACCCTGCCCTCTGAAAGGGTCAATGATTCGGAGGTACACTGAAACACTTCGGCTGCTGCCGAAAGGAGTTTCTCTTTCAGGGGACGGCATGCTTCGATTGCAGCATTTCCGGTCATCAGGGTCACCCGGCTGGAATAACTGCCCAGGTCCACCGGAGTCAGGTCCGTGTCCGCGGTGACAACGATCACCTGCTCGGGATCGATGGCGAATTCCTCTGCGACAATAGTAGCCAGTACCGAATCCGAACCCTGGCCGATATCGGTACTNCCGCAAAAAACCGTTACACCACCGCCCCGGTCGATCTTCATCTGCACCCCGGAATGGGGCATCTTGTTCCAGTAAATCGGCAGTCCTGCCCCGGTAAGGTAGGCACTGCAGGCGATTCCGATCCCACGTCCAAGCGGAAGCTGACCATGCCTGTTGTTGAATTGNGANGCCTCAGAGACTTTCTCGATGCATTCCTTTAAGCCGATGGTGGTCACGGTGAGNTGATTGATGGCCCGGGTGTTGGGCTGCATCAGATGTTTCAAACGTAAATCCGCAGGACTTAGACCCAACTCTTCAGCAAATTTGTCCAACTGCACTTCAACCGCAAAACGAGGCTGGGGGGTACCATGCCCCCGCTTGGGACCACAGGGAGGCTTGTTGGTGAAGACACGGAGTCCCTCGAATTTATAATTGGCAATCGGGTAGGTGACCGTCTGAAGAGCACCGGTGTAGTAGGTGCTGGCAACCCCGTAACTGCCGTAGGCACCTCCATCGAGGTAGGATCGGAAGTGCATCGCAGTGATGCTTCCGTTTTTTTTCATCCCGGTCCGAACCCACATCAGGACCGGATGCCGTCCGCGGTGACAATAAAAAACCTCTTCCCGGGTCAACGTCATTTTGACTGGTCTTCCGGTCAGCATCGACAGTTTGCAGATCACGACTTCATGGGAAAAAGGGTCCGTCTTCCCTCCAAAACCTCCACCTACCGGACAGGCAATGACCCTGATCTTGCTGGGAGGAAGTTCCAACACCTTCGACAGGGCACGATGAACATAATGGGGAGTCTGGGTCGAGGACCAGAGGGTCACCCTACCATCGGCCCCGCATTGAGCGACGGCCGCATGCTGCTCCATCGGCATGTGGGTGTTGCCTTCATAATGAAAGATGTCCTCACGGATATGATCGGCCTCGGAAAACCCTTCTTCCATGTCGCCGAATTCCAGGGACACAAATTTGTGGATGTTCCCCTGATCGGCGTATTCGTGAATCTGCGCATCGGTTTCNGCCAGGCCTTCCTGAACCGACATCACCGTCGGAAGTGGCTCATACTCGACCCGGATGTCCTCCAAGGCAGCCTCCGCGGTTTCCTCATCCAAGGCGGCCACCGCTGCGACCGGATCACCAACCATCCTGACTTTTTCAACGCAAAGCGCCTCTTCATCCTGGCTGACGGGAAGGATTCCGTAGGGAATCGGAAGATCTTTGCCCGTGATCACGGCCAGCACGCCTTTGCGCTTTAATGCCCGGGATGTATCAATGGCGCTGATCTTCGCGTGGGGATGGGTACTGCGAAGGATTCGGCAGTAAAGCATCCTTGGGAGTGACAGATCATCCGCATACTGGGTCTCTCCCATGACCTTGCTCATGCTTCCAAGAAGAGTCCCGGTCCGGCTCGCCACTTTCAGTTCCCTGGCCTCATCCATGACTGGTTTCAGTCGTCGATTGATGTTCCAAAGAGGCCTTTTCCACCGCTTCGATGATTTTCGCATAACCGGTGCAACGGCAAAGATTCCCCGAAAGTGCTTCACGGATTTTCTGGGGGTCCAAATCATCTTCGCTTTCAATGAGTGCCTTCGCGCTCATCAGCATCCCCGGTGTGCAGTACCCGCACTGGGCCGCTCCCAGTTCAACAAATGATTTCTGCAGGGGATGGGGCTTACCATGTTGTGCCAACCCTTCCACGGTCTCGATTTGACATCCCTCGACTTCTGAAGGCAGAACCAGACACGAAAGCAAAGGCTCTCCGTCGATGATCACGGTGCAGGCACCGCATTCACCAAGTTCGCAGCCATGTTTCGTTCCAGTCAGCTGAAGGTCTTCCCGAAGCACCTCGAGCAAGGTTTTGTGCGGAGAGGTCCAAACTTCGTGGTGTTCGTTATTGACCGTTAAATTGATGAGTTTTTTCATCACTTTCTCTAANTGGAACGCAAAAATCGTTTTGCTTTCATCTCGAACCGAGGCAAGNTTCCTGGCTCNACCACCTTCACCTCAGGGCGCAATCCAAGCCCACTGCTGATTTCATGGTGAACTTGTTCCTGAGCAGCATTCAGATCAGTACCCGGCTGCAATTCGATTTCAACATTCAATTCGGACATTTCGCCAAGACTTGAAACACGGATGCGGAATTCCACAATAGCATCGCAACGTCTCACCAGATTTTCAACTGCACTTGGGAAAACATTGACCCCGCGGATGACCACCATATCATCAGCCCTTCCCAAAACTCCTCCCTCAAAACGGGCAAACGTCCGGCCGCAGGCACATGGCGCTTGATTCAGACGGACCAGGTCTCCGGTTCGGTAACGGATGATCGGAAAACCGATTCGGCTCAGGTTCGTCAAAATCAGTTCCCCCTCCTCNCCTTCCGGAACAGGTTCCAGAGTTTTAGGATCGACCACTTCAACGATGAATTCGCTTTCATTAACATGGATCCCGCCGGGCTGTTCCGTGCACTCGAAGCTGTGTGCCCCGATTTCCGAAGCACCTGCATGGTCGAAGCATTTGATGCCCCAGGTTTTCTCGATGCGTTGTTTGGTTGCCGGGACATTCGCCCCCGGTTCTCCTGCATGGATGGCAAGCCGCAGCGGGATCTGATCCAGATCGAAATTTTCCTCGCGGGCGACCTCTGCCAACCGCAGGGCATAGGTCGGGGTNCAACACATTGCGGTTGCCCCGAGTTCCTTCATCAACTGCAGNCGCTGCAGGGAATCCCTTCCGCCACCGGGGATCATCATTGCAGATACTTCCCTGGAACCCTCGACGGCAGCCCAAAAACCAATGAAAGGTCCGAAAGAGAAGGGAACAAAAAGCCGGTCTTCTGCAGTTAATCCCGCTGCGGCCATTACGAACCCCCAGCAATGTCCCCACCATTTCCAACTTTCCTCAGTATCCAGNACACGAAGNGGGACTCCAGTCGTCCCGGAGGTTTGGTGAAAACGGGTGTAGGCAGATTCCGGAAAAGTAAGATTGGTCCCGAAAGGCGGAGACTGTTCCTGGGCCTCCATCAGTTCGGATTTGGTAGTGAAGGGGACCTTTTGGAGATCTTCCNAAGATTGGATATCTCCAAACGAAAGTCCTGCTCGGTTCAATTTTTCCGTGTAAAAGAGGTTCTTGTTTTCCAACTTTTCCATCAACGANAAAAANAGACGACCCTGCCTGGATTCGATCTGCTCACGAGGAGCACATTCCAAGGTTTGGTCAAAATAGGTCATTCAAAATTCGTTGAAAGAATTAAATCGAAGCTGGATCCCTTCCTCTTTGAGAAGATTAATGTGTTCGATGAAAACCCATTAATCAACNTATAAAGAGACTGGTTTCTTCACCCAAAGCAAATGCNGTCCTTTATTTCNCCGATGCCATTCCCTGGATTTCAGCCTTTGNCCTAAACAGGTATCNGGGNATANCCAGTCATCCAATTAAACCTAATTGATTCCCCCAAATCGCATCCAATGAAACTTGCAGTCGATACTTTTTCGGTTAGCTTGTTTGGGTATCTATCACGTCGAAAAACCTTTGTTAAAACCCTGCAAGCCCCTCTATTCAAGGAGATCCCAAATGTTCATTGATGGTAAATGGACCAACGCTCATAACCAAGAAACCTTTGCCTCGTACAATCCTGCAAACGCTGAANTACTCGGTNAGGTNCCNNCNGGNGGTAAAGACGATGCTCTTGCCGCCATTGATTCCGCCTCCAAAGCCTTCCCTTCTTGGTCCTCGCTGACCGCCTACCAAAGATCGAAATTCCTGATTGATGCCCATCGGTTGATGATGGAATCCCAACAGGAAATTGCCGAAATCATGACACAGGAACAGGGAAAGCCCATTCGGGCGGCAATGAACGAGGTGCAATATGCCGCGGATTTTCTGATCTGGTTTGCTGAAGAAGCAAAGAGGGTNTACGGGAGAACCATTCCTTCCTCCAGAAGCGATCAAAGGTTCCTTGTTCTGCATCAGCCCGTGGGGGTCGTGGGTGCCATCACCCCCTGGAATTATCCTGTTTCCATGATCACCCGGAAAGTTGCACCGGCCCTGGCTGCAGGATGCACGATTGTGGTCAAACCTGCGGAAGCCACACCTCTATGCGCAAAAGCCGTCTTTCAGATTTTTGAGAAAGCCTCATTTCCGCCAGGAGTTGTGAATCTCGTAACCGCCGAAAATCCAAAACCCATCGGCGAGATGTTCATCAACGATGCACGAATCCGGAAAATCACCTTCACCGGTTCCACAAAAATCGGGAAAATGCTGGCAGAAGGGGCAGGAAGAGGTTTAAAACGGATCTCCCTGGAACTTGGCGGACACGCACCGTTCATCGTTTGTGCCGATGCCGATCCCGTTCATGCAGCCAAAGGGTTGTCCTTGGTGAAATTTTTAAATTCCGGACAGGCTTGCATCAGCCCAAACCGGATCTATGTCCATGCACAACAGGAAAAAGCCTTTCTTGATGAACTCAAATCGAGGGTCTCAAAATTAAAGGCCGGGCCAGGTCTGGAGCAGGATTCGAAGATCGGACCGTTGATCAATCAGCAAGCCCTGGAAAAAGTGGAAACGCAGGTTCAGGATGCCCTTAAAAAGGGAGCAGAACTGATCTCAGGAGGCGAACGAATCAGAGATGATTCCTGTGCCGATGGTTTTTTCTATGCTCCCACCATCCTCAGCCGGGTCACTCCTGAAATGTTGATCTATCGGGAAGAAACCTTTGGACCAGTGGCTCCGGTAATCATCTACCAGGATGAAGACGATCTTTTGGAAATGGCAAACGACACCCATTACGGCCTGGCGTCTTATGTCTACACACAAAACTTGAAATCGGCCATGCGGCTTTTTGAGGGATTGGATTTTGGAATTGTAGGAATCAATGATATCAATCCAACCTCGGCGGCGGCTCCCTTCGGCGGAATCAAGGATAGCGGAATCGGCAGAGAAGGAGCATCAGAAGGGATCTACGAATACCTGGAAACCAAACTCGGAGGGTTTTCGATATAATTCGAATGAAATCAAATCNTTAAAAGGACATGATTCCAATCGCGTTCCCTTCACTGTCTCCGACGATGGCCATCCGCTCGGGAGAATGCCCTATCGAAAAAGGTTCTCTCCAAACCGGAATGTTCTCCTGTTTAACATGCTCGACCGTCTCATCAACATCATCGACTTCAAAAAACAGAATCGTCCCGTGTTCATGGGAGGGCCTTCTCGATGGGTGCTTGACCAATGCTCCTTCCAAGGATTCAGGAGTTTCATTGAGAGTGATCCCGCGTGCATCGTAGGGATAATCTTTCATTTCAAAGAATGAAGCATTAAAGATCTTTTTGTAGAACGCTTCCGCTCGGTCCAGATCCAGAACATGGATTTCGAACCAGTTGATTTCAGTACCCATAATGCATGAATGTGAGTTGGAGTTTCATCTAAGGAGCTTTTGAAAGTTTGTGATTTAGGAGCTTAGGAGGCTTTCCAGGGTCTGGGACTTAGAGGAATATCCACTTTTTTACCCCGAACAATCTCTCGATTTGTATCATACATCGGTAGCGTGCATATCTCTGCGAGATGCATCTCTCCATCGTTGCAGCGGACCTGAAATTGGGTCCCTTCTTCAACATTCGTCTCATCAAGAAGGACAATTCCGATTCCGCATTCCTGGAAAGGAGACCAACTGCTTGAAGTGACCCGGCCCTTAANGATCCCGTCCTGCTCAAGATAACGGCCCCGTAAGGCAATTCCCTTTTCTACCCGCAATCCCCAGCTTCGGTTTTTTGGATCTGCCTTGATCAAAGCTTCGCGGCCAATGAATTCGTTTTTGTCAAAATCTAGATAGCGCCCCAAACCAACCTCGAACGGAGTTGTGGTATGATCAAAATCTGCTCCAGCAGAAAGCAAACCTGCTTCGATTCGACGGGCACGGAATCCTGGTGTGGCGGTCAGGATCATCCCCAGGGATTTTCCTGATTCAAGAATCAAATCACCAAGTTTTTCAATGTCATTCTCAGGTCGGATATAAATTTCCCAACCCAGCTCATTGGTGAAACCACTCCGACTGATGATGACTTTCTCACCGGCCATCATCACTTCCGTCCAATCAAAATAATTCCACGGATCCGGCATCGGCCCCTCGATCAGATTTGAAAGAAGCTCCATCGACCGCGGACCCTGAATTTGGCTGACCCATACTTCCGGGTCGATGATTTCAACTTCCAAATCGTGGGAATGGGCCTTATACCAGGAAAAAAGATCGCCATCCGCCTGGGCGTACCAAAAACTATTCTCGGACAATCGAAGCAGCAATCCATCGGTAATCATTCCCCCGTCATGGTAGCAGGCAAACTGGTAACTGCACCGCCCGGTTTTGACCTTGGAAACATCTCTTGGAAAAATCCTGTTGAGGAAGATTTCCGCATCTTTTCCACGGATCTCAAAGGGATGCTCCCCGGTATGGCGAAAAATGAGCTCCCTTCTGACTTTCCAGTACATCTCATCCGCCGTGGCGAGATTCAGTGTTTCCGGAGTCAGTCTCCCTGCGTAGAGGGAGTATTCNGGATCATAGGGAAGTTCCTGGTAACTCAAGGGATGAACCCGCATCGTCCGGGCCAGTTCCACCGGTCTTCCACTTTGATGCTCCAGAGGCTTTACCGAAAACCGGACTTTTTCCAGTGCAGGATGCAAACGTCGATTTTGAATCATGATCAGATTATTCAATGGATGATGTTCCCCTAGCAGGCTTTCATCCCCTCGTTTTTTTCAGATAAACAAAGATTTCTTTTCAGGAATTTTCCGGTTCATGCCTTGTGTNATGGAAAGTTCACACTTTTGAAAGGTGTTTTTCCTGATTTAAGTCAATAATGGGGTATTCAAATGGGTGATTTTTTACAAAATTAAAGAAGCAGATTCCAGGAGAAACATGTTCAAAACCGTAGCAAAGGATGTATGGGCTTTTGATGTCGAATGGGTTCCGGATGCGGATGCAGGACGCAGGCTGCATCAGCTTCCGCAAGATGTTGAAGAAGCNGAAGTTTTTGANGCGATGTGGAAAGCAGGCGGAGCAACTGAAGAAGAACCGATGCCCTATCTGAAAACGGTTCTGTGCAGGGTCGTTTCAATTGCCGCTGTNGTGAGAAAAAGAAAAGACGATAACAGCATCACTCTCAGCCTGACTTCTCTTCCCCACCATCCTGAAAACCTGGAAGATCGGCAGGAAGCAAAACTACTCTCCACCTTCCTGAATGCGATCGGTGACAAAAAACCCCAGCTTGTCGGATTTAATTCCCAACGCTCCGATCTGAAAATCCTGGTGCAGAGGGCGGTGGCCCAGGGGATCCAGGCAAAATCATTTGCAAAACGGCCTGACAAACCCTGGGAGGGAGTCGATTATTTCGACAGCAANTTCAGTCCGGTACATGTCGACTTGATTGAAATCCTTGGCGGATTCGGAAAATCCACGCCATCTCTCCATGAAATGGCGAACGTCTGTGGTATACCTGGAAAAATGTCCGTCGAAGGAGATGAAGTNGCAACCNTCTGGCTCGAGGGACGCCTTCCGGAAATCGTGGCCTACAACGAATGTGATGCCTTGACGACCTACCTGATCTGGCTCAGGACCGCACATTTCGGAGGGTTTTTTACAGAATCTGAATATGAAGAAGAACAGTCGCGGGTCAGACAAATGCTTGAAATGGAAGGAGCCTCACCCGGGAAGGAGCATCTGCTGGAGTTTCTGGAAGAATGGGAGCGTCTCCAGGGAAATTAATTATTTCTGATCAACCTGTGCTGCCGAAGCCTCCTTCACCACGGACGGTTTGATCCAACTCATCGACGATTTCAATGTCGCAAGGTTCCAATCGTCTTANGATCATCTGTGCGATCCTTTGCTCAAGCAGCCTCCNACAGGCNTCTTCTCCNGAACCTTCGCCGAGGTAACGNAGGGGAACAAATATCCTGCCCCGGTAGTCAGGATCGATGATGCCCACACTGTTGGCCATGATAAAATCTTTTTTAACGATGCTGGAGCGNGGAACCACCTCCAGGTAATATCCCTGACTGAGTTGAACTGAAACCCCGGTATCGATGAAAAAAACATGATCTGCCTTCGCTTCATAAGCCATTGCGGTTAAGTCGATTCCTGCATCCGAGGCGTGTCCTCGGGAAGGAACAGGCATCTCCGGATAATGCAGACAAATTTTCAAAATGGCTTTGGAAACATCCTTCATGGTCAGCTTTTCTGTAGAAATGTTTTCAACTATCCCAATCCCAATCCATTTAGGATAGGCTTAAATCATCAAACTACTGAAACCCTCTCAAAGCGCAAGTATGGACCGTGATCCTTCAGCCAAGGATTTGATCAAAAGGAAACTGATCGGGAATGGACGTGTCGAGCTGGCAGAAATCCTTTCAAAACACTGGGATACAGCGCTGGAGGAATATGCACAAAGTCTATGGGAAACGAGNNGTCATGAAAGCAACCTTGAAAAGGAACTGGTACAGTCCTTTCAAAAAGAATTTCTTCGGGNCGGTTACACGGAAGAGCAGGCTGCCCTCTGGATAGAATCTTTGGAGCGGACCCACACGCTCCAGACAGCAACCCATCTGACTGCATCGGAAGGACCCACCTTTTTTGCAACACATCATCTTGCACTGATGGGAATCCCGGACGGAGAAAGCTATCTCGTGGCCGCCTACAGTGGTGTTCCCTACGCCAATGCCGCCTGGTCCGGATGTCTGAATTTCAGTGCAGAACTCGAACTCGAGGAAATCCTGTCAGCCAAAGCACCTGGTTTTTCCGTGCTTTTGAAATCGGACCGGGACCGAAGAAGGGACACCAGCGAAAGACGGATTTCCCTGATCCCGGGAACATTCAGGGATGCCCAGGTGTTTGGTTCTGAGGTTTCAGAAAAACAGGAATCTCTCTCCGCCCACTGGAACGATTCCCTAAAACCGCTGATGCCTTCGGCTGGATCAGGGAGTTCCTTCAGCAGTTGGGCATCCGGATTTTGCCACAATCAGGCGAAAAAACTTTTTCCAGATTCAAACATCGTTTATTTCGATATCAACGAAGTCATCCGGAATTACCTCCTGGAAATCCTGCCCCAATCTCAAAATCGGTTCCGGGGCATGCTTCTGAATGCGAAACATTTCCAAACGATTCTTGAATCCTCTGGAGTTGAAACTCCGTTGTTCAACATCAACTCCAAGCATGGAAACCGAATCAGGATGGAACCTCTGTTTTTACGGGAAAATCGGTTGGAGGGACAAAATTATTCCATGAATATGGAAGAAGAGAAATTGGTACAAATGCTCCAAGAACGAACCCTCTGCCCCGGACTTTTCATTGGCTTCAGTGTCCTTGTCTATCTCAATGGCCTCAACTGCCTGGGAAGTTTCGAGCAAGTCGAATACCTGGCCAGGTTTAAAAAAATCTGGCAGCACTTTGAATTTGAGGGAGCAGTGCCTCAAGAACAGTTGCAGACGAGGAGCCTCAGTTGCGGCAGGATGATCAGCAAGGATGGAAAACCTGTCTACCCCTTGGACTTGATCCTTGGGAAAAAGGCTGAATTGGAGAAACCTCAGACCTTCAGCGAATGGATGGAGCCTCTTTTCCCGAGACTCGGTCTTCATTCATGATCAAAGCAGGCTTAGTTCCTGAAATGATCATACTCCCAAGCAGATAATGAACTTGCCTTAAGTCGTAGAATCTTTCCATAATTGGTGTTTAGTTTTAATTCAAAATCTTTAAAGGTCAGCTCATGCAGTATGCGGAGTTTCCGATTCTTTCCCTGATCATCTTCTCTCCGGTTCTTGGAATTGCTCTGGCTGGAGTTTTCCGTGACGCAAGTGATGGGATCCCTGCAAAAGTTGCAGCACTTTCAAGCAGCCTATTGACTTTCCTCCTCAGCCTTTACCTCTGGTTTCATTTCGATGCTTCCGAGGAAGGACTTCAACTGGTGGAGCGTACCGGCTGGATTCCACAATTCAATATTGAATACTTCCTGGGACTGGACGGGCTGAACCTGTTTTTTCTGCTCATCATCACTTTCATCACACCTCTGGCTTTACTGGGTTCCTGGAACCTGCAGAAGCGTAACTGGCAGTTCCAGATTCAGATGCTTTTGTTGGAAATTGGAATGCTCGGTTGTTTCGCGGCATTTGATGTGGTGTTGTTCTATGTTTTCTTCGAAGTGATGCTGGTGCCGATGTATTTTCTGATCGGGATCTGGGGCGGTTCCAACCGGCTTTATGCGACGATGAAATTCGTGATTTACACCATGGTCGGTTCTCTGTTGATGCTGGTTGCCTTGATTTACACTGCCATCCTCTTCAAAGAAATTAACAACGGATGGTCCTTCAATATTCTCGACTGGTATGGAATGAACATCGCGCCGGAGACCCAAACCTGGCTCTTCCTTGGTTTTGCAGTCGCCTTTGCTGTCAAGATTCCNCTTTTCCCGTTCCATACCTGGCTTCCAGATGCCCACTATGAGGCACCAACAGCAGGTTCCGTCCAACTTGCCGCAGTGATGCTGAAATTCGGACCCTACGGATTTCTACGTTTTGCCATGCCGGTATTCCCGGCTGCGGTTTATGAACTGACTCCCTTGTTCATCACCCTCTCTCTGATCGGCATCATTTACGGAGGATTGGTGGCGATGGTGCAGAAGCAAATCAAACGCCTGATCGCCTATTCCTCAGTAGCTCACATGGGTTATATCGTACTTGGACTGTTCGCTCTCAATACCCAGGGGGTTTATGGAGGCTGGATCCAGATGATCAACCACGCAATTGTGACCGGTGCTCTGTTCCTTGTGGTGGGAATGATTTACGAACGAACCCACACCCAGGAAATTGTTGATTACGGCGGAGTCATNCACACGATGCCCTTATTTTCNGTATTTCTCGTGTTTTTCTCCATGGCATCCGTAGGTTTGCCCGGACTCAACGGATTCGTCGGTGAGGTCCTGGCGATGGTCGGCGCTGCCCGGGTGAATATCTGGTATGGAATCATCGCTGCCGCAGGGGTGATCATTGCCGCAATCTACATGCTCTGGATGGTCCAGCGGGTTCTTTTCGGACCCCTCGTCAAAGACATGGTCAAAGGACTGAATGACCTTTCACTCCGCGAAGTCGTGGTACTGGTCCCCCTTGCATTCTGGACAGTCTTCCTGGGAGTCTATCCGCAGCCGTTTTTTGACCGTATTGATGTCAGCGTCCAAAAATACATCGAGCAGATCAAATCTCAGGAACCAAGATTTGCTCAGGATGAGAATAAACAGAAGGACCTGCTTTCTCTTATGGGTCTGAAGAAGCCGGAACTTCTTTCAAAACGCTGAACACTTTTCGTTTTCAGTCTTTACCTTTTTCCGCCCTGGCAGGTTTTTCAACCTGCCATCAGTTCATAATTTCCCGTGCTCACAAAGGAACTCCTCCAGGATCTGGAACGCCTGATTCCCAATGTGATGCAGGCAGATCGGCATGTATTGCGTAGCCGTTTCGGTCGTCTCTCAGCAAAATTTAAAAATCTTTCCGACCCTCATCCACAATCTCTCGAGGCTCTTGAAACCGATTACCTGAAACTGCTGGAAAAGGCCGAAGTTTCCAAGAATAAACTTGAGAGAAGAAAAGCCCTTCAACCGAGAATTGTTTTTCCCTCTGAGCTTCCTATTTCGGAACACCGGGATCAGATCCTGGAAGCCCTGGAATCGCATCAGGTCCTGATTGTCTCCGGTGAAACAGGATCCGGGAAAACCACCCAACTGCCCAAATTCTGTCTTGAGGCAGGCAGAGGACGCAGGGGACGAATCGCCCTGACCCAGCCCCGGAGAGTTGCTGCCACCTCGATTTCCAGACAGATCGCCCATGAACTGGAAACAGAAGTCGGAAGAATGGTGGGTTATCGNATCCGTTTTTCTGAAAAACATTCTGAAGAAACCCTGATCCAGGTGATGACCGACGGAATGCTTTTGGCAGAAACACGAAGTGACCGTTTTCTTGATCAGTACGACACAATCATTCTTGATGAGGCTCACGAGCGGTCGCTTAATATTGACTTCCTCCTCGGCTACCTGCTTCAGCTTCTTAATAAACGAAGAGACCTGCGTCTGATCATCACTTCAGCCAGCATCGACACCGATCAATTTTCAAAAAACTTCGGAAATGCCCCGGTGATTGAAGTCTCAGGACGAAGTTACCCGGTGGAAATCCAGTATCAGGGACTTGAAGAATCACGGATCGATTCGGGGGAGTACACGGTCATTGANGCTGCCTGTGATTCAATCAGGGAAGTGCTGGAAGATTCCAGAGAAGGAGACNTGCTGGTTTTTCTTCCCGGAGAACAAGAAATCCGGGAAGTGATCGAACGGCTCAGCCCCTATCAACAAGACCATCTTCTTCTTCCGCTTTATGGACGATTGACGTCCAAGGAGCAAAACCGGATCTTCCGTGTAAGTCCTAAAAGAAAAGTGGTGGTGGCCACCAATATTGCAGAAACGTCCCTGACCATTCCAGGCATCCGTTACGTGATTGATTCNGGAACCGCACGGATCAGCCGTTACCTTCCGCGAAAACGGATTCAACGGCTCCAAGTTGAACTGATTGCCCAGAGTAATGCCCTCCAACGAGCAGGCCGTGCTGGCAGGGTCGGACCCGGAGTCTGTATCCGGCTCTATTCCGAAGAGGTTTTTGAACAGCTCCGCGAATACGCTGAACCGGAAATCCTGCGTTCCAATCTGGCCGGAGTGATCCTCCAGATGCTCTCTCTTGATTTGGGCCATTCCAACAAAAAAGGACCGGATCGCATCACGTCGTTTCCTTTCATGAATCCTCCTCCTGCAAGTGCAGTTCGTGAGGGGTTCAAACTTTTGGACGAGCTTGGTGCACTTGATTCAGACCAACGCCTGAATCCCTTAGGTCGCCAATTGGCACGTCTCCCGATTGAGCCCCAGATAGCACGTATGCTTCTTGAAGCTCTCGAAGAGCAGGCACTCCGTGAGGTTTTGGTGATTGCCGCCGGACTTTCGATTCAGGATCCAAGGGAATTTCCATTGGAGGAGAAGGAAAAAGCCCGGCAGATGCATCGGAGCTTTGTCCATCCCGATTCCGATTTCCTCACGCTGCTCAACATCTGGGACCGTTACCATGATGAATGGGAGTCGCTCAGGACGGAAAACAAGATGCGTAAATTCTGCAAGAAGCATTTTCTTTCCTTTGTCAGACTGAGGGAATGGCGTGACATCTATCGTCAACTCACCACGGTTTTAAAAGAAGCCCGTTTACTGAAATTGAACCAGAATCCTGCGGATTACGGAGCCATCCATCGTTCCATCCTATCCGGGCTGTTGAACTGTATTGCACAGAAAATCGAGAAGTCCCAATACCGGGGNGCAGGGGGTAAAGAAGTCTACATATTTCCCGGATCGGCTCTCGCAAAAAGATCGGGAAACTGGATCCTGGCTGCGGAACAGGTTGAGACTTCCAGATTATTTGCCCGTAAAGTCGCCAACATTGAAGTGGAATGGCTGGAACGTCTCGGTGGTAAGCTATGCCGAAGCATCTATTCCGAGCCTCTGTTCAACGAAGAAAGCGGAATCGTCGAAGCCAGTGAGAGAGTCACCCTCTATGGTTTGACGATTGTTCCGCGTAGAAGCATTCCCTATGCACGGATCAATCGTGCTGAAGCAACACGGCATTTCATCCAGGAAGCTTTGGTTTCAGGAAGACTGAGAAGCCGCCTTCCCTTTTTCCGCAACAATCGGAAGCTTAAGCAGCAGTTGCTTGACCAGGACGCCAAACTGCGGAGAAACCGGGAACATGACCTTGACGCGGCCCAGGAGGCATTTTACACCGAACGTCTGCATGGTATCGGTTCGATTCACGATCTCAACCGTCTGCTGAGAAA
>FUFK010069862.1_pt1 | contig 17736 bp, 8 predicted proteins | sample 1021851 | NCBI WGS metagenome assembly FUFK01 (sample SAMEA51879418, study PRJEB19060) | metagenome | reverse complement strand
CAACTGCTGGTGCTAACGCACTTAGAGGTGTTATGATTCCTGCTGGTACTTCTTCAGTTTATGACCAAACTGTTGGACAAAGCATGAAGAGACCTTTCTTACATGTAAGATATAGAGCTTCACAAACTGATGACAGAAGATTAAAAACTTGGGTTACTGGTTCTGTTGGTGCTGCTACATCTGCTTTAGATGCAATGCAATTACACTTCTTAACTGAAAGATGCTTGATTACTCAGGCTGCTAACAATTTCATGTTAATGAAGTAAATCATTATTAAAGTCGAGGCTTCGGCCTCGGCCTTTTATTTTATTAATTTTATTATATATTATATTATGGCAAAAAAACAAAAAACAGAAAAGGTGGAGGTACCTGTTGTTGAAACACCAGTTGTTGAGACACCAAAACCTAAAAAAGTTGAACCTAAAAAACCAACTTGGGAAATAAGAGATAGAGTTTATAACTTAACATCAAATAAGAAACCAATTTCTTTTATGTTAAGAAGTTCTAATATATATTATTTTGACAAAGAAAAAGGTTATGAAAGAGAGTTAAAGTATTGTGAAAACCAAAGAACTCCTTTTGTAGATGAAATGAAAGGCGATCAAAGATTAGCCCACATTATATTTAGAAACGGTAGTTTGTTTGTTGAAAAAGAAAAAACAGTTCTACAAAAACTACTATCTTTATATCACCCTCATAGAGACAAAATATTTACAGAATATAAACCAGCTCAAGAAGCAGCTGATGAAATAGAAATACTAGAGTTAGAAGCAGATGCTATATTAATGGCTAGACAAATAGATATTGATTTAGCAGAGGCTATTATGCGTGTTGAGATTGGTTCTAAAGTATCAGAGTTAAGTTCTAAAGAGCTTAAAAGAGATTTATTACTATTTGCTCGTAATAATCCTTCTTTATTCTTAGAATTAGCCTCTGATGATAATGTTCAACTTAGAAACTTTGGTATTAAAGCTGTAGAGCTTGGTATTATTAAGTTATCTCAAGATCAAAGAAACTTTTTATGGGGATCTAACGATAGACCTATTATGACAGTTCCTTTTGACGAACATCCGTACACTGCTTTAGCACATTGGTTTAAAACTGATGAAGGTATGGAAATATATGCAAATATAGAAAAACGATTAAATTAATCAAACTGTAGAGGTAGTCGCCCTACGGGGCGATTACAACTACAATAAAAAAATATTATGGCAGTAAGCATAGATAAAGTATATCAAACAGTTTTAGCGTTAGCTAACAAAGAACAAAGAGGTTATATAACACCTCAAGAATTTAACTTATTTGCCGATCATGCACAAATGGAAATATTTGAGCAGTATTTTTACGACTTAGAACAATTTTCTAGAACGCCTGGCACACAATTAATTTACGCAGATAAAATAAAAAATTTAAGAGAAAAAACTGATTTATTTCAAACTTTTTCACCAGGTAGATGTGAATTGAAAAATAGTGCAGGTTGGATGGATTTATATGATCACATGCCTTACTCCGAGCCTGGATTAAAAGGTGCTGATTTATATAAAATTGGACGAATTGGAATTGCATACAAAAGTCAAGGATATCCAGCTTCAGTAGAAGCTCAGTATATTGAAGGTAATGAACCAGGCTTATTAGAACACACAAAGCTGTTAAATCCAAATAAAAAACACCGTTACTCAAGCCCAACTTACAGGTTGTTTGAGTATGACGGAAAAATGCGTATCCAAATACATCCACACCCAACAAGATGGTATCAAGATAATAATTACACAGGTACAGAAACAAAATTTATAGGTAATGATGGTAATTTAAGAATTTACCCAGATGTAATACAAATATTTTACACAAGAAAACCTAAAAAACCTAATTGGGCTTACGTTGTGGTAAATAACAAACCTCTCTTTAATGCTACAAGTGCTGTAGACTTTGATCTACACGCGTCAGAAGAAACTGAATTAGTATATAGAATACTAGCTTTAGCTGGTATAGCTATAGAAAAACCTCAACTTACTCAAACAGGTGCTCAATTAGCAAGCGCTCAAATTCAACAAGAAAAACAATAAATAAATGGGATTATTAGACAATACTACACAAAGAAATTATTATCAAGGTAATGACTTTGGTAATTATCAATTTATATCTTTACAAGAATTAATAGCTCAATTTGAAATAGCTTATGTTGGTGAAAATAAAATAATACCTAAAATAAACAAATTAGACATACAATTTCACGCTATGCGAGCTTTACAAGAGCTTTCTTTTGATACATTTAAATCTATAAAATCCCAACAAATAGATGTACCAGCAACTTTAGTTATGCCTTTACCTCATGACTATGTTAATTACACTAAAATATCTTCTGTAGATACAGCTGGTATAAAACACATATTATACCCAGCGAAAGATACAAATAATCCTTTTCAAATAAAACAAGATGATGATGGTGTTTATGATTTTACAATAGACAATGTATCTGGTTTGTTAAAAAATTATGATTTTTCTTCAACGCCACTTACCGATGAATGGGTTGTTATATCACCTACAAATAGCTTAACAAACTTATATGAAGGTGGTATGAAAATTGAAGATGGTAAAGTAAAAACAAGTTATCACACAAGAACAGGTGCTAATGCTTATCAAAATGGTAGAGTAAATGTTGCTTATCAGAAAATTGATGTTAGTGAAATAGATTATTTAGATATAGAAGCGGATGGTGTAGCTGATACCGTAGAGTTTATAAGTGCTGTAAACGTTGGTACTGTAAGGGTTGGTATTAGTACTGAGTTGCCAGACACTAGCTATATAAATAACTCAAACAATCCAGGTCCAAACGCAGAATCTTTAAGAAGTAACAATGTTAACGCTTCAATATTTGATTTGACAACAACAGATGATACTGCTAGTTATTTAGAGTGGGTAGGGCCAACAACTGTTGGCTCAACATCATCCACTCAAACACTTTTAAATATTGATGTTAGAAACGTAGACGTTGTTTATGCTGTCATTGTAATGTTTGTTGATTTTACAGTGGCAATAACCGCGCAACACTCTGCGGCAAACTTAGGTGGTCTTGGTATACCTATGTTAGCTAATTCTGTAGATAACGTAGTTGTAACCTCTTCATCTAACTACTCATCACTAATAACACCTACTGGTAACGAAAAAAATTCGTCTACTTGGAATAATTATAAATCACACATACCGTCTGAAAATAATAACGATGATTACCAAGATCATGAAAATGGTGTTTATTGGCCAAATGAAGGTGAAAGATATGGCTTAGAGCCTTCACACGCTCAAATTAATGGTAGTTTTTATATAGACCCAAGACTTGGTAGAATACATTTTTCATCTAATATTTCAGGAAAAACTGTGATACTAGACTATATAAGTGATGGACTTGGTACTGACGAAGAAATGCAAGTACATAAATTTGCTGAAGAAGCCATGTATAAACATATAGCCCACGCAATATTATCTACATCTTCCTTGCCTATACACCAACAATTAGTACCAAGATTTAAAAAAGAAAAATTTGCAGCTATTAGACAGGCAAAGCTAAGGTTGTCAAATGTTAAATTAGAAGAATTAACTCAAATACTTAGAGATAAATCTAAGCAAATAAAACACTAGTATATGCCAGAGATTAAACATCATTTTACCGGTGGTAAGATGAATAAGGATCTTGATGAAAGACTTATTCAAAACGGTGAATATAGAGACGCTATGAATATACAAGTATCGACTTCTGAAGAGTCTGAAGTTGGTACAATACAAAATATATTAGGCAACTCTTTAGTGCCTGGTCAAAACTTTATACAAGAAGGTGCGTTTTGTGTTGGTAGTGTTTCTGATGAAAAAAATGATAAGCTTTATTATTTTGTTACTGAAAATAATAATATTATAAATAATGGTGATTTTACAATTGGTACTCCAAAAAATACTAGTACATCTACACCATCAACAGCTGAAGGGTTTCAATATATTCAATATGATTTTATAAATAACGCAGGTTGGGAGTGGCACGGAAGCACACAAAAAATTAAAGGTACAAACGTAGAGCAAAGTAAAAAAATAAATAAAAACGATCTTGTTGACGGAACTATCTTAGAAGATGAGTTTTATAAAGTAAAATTTACAATTAGCGGTTACAATAAAGGTAGTTTGTATGTTGGTTTATTTAACGAAAACGGAAAAGGTTTTAGAATTACAGCCAAAGAATTAAGAGAGTATGCTTTAGGTGAACTTGCTGTTCCAAGCCTTGTAAACCAGTCTACAAATGTAGATTTAAACGGTGAATACACTTTTATAAGAAGAATAGGTAGTCATAACACTGCGAATAGTGGTTTTTTTAGTAGGTTTTTTATACAAAGTCAGGTAAATAGTGATCCTAATAGTGATACTTTTACTGGTTTTATAGACAACATATCTATATCAAGAATAAGTAATTATATAATTGAATATGATTCTAAACAAAACAGTGTAAAACCTGTTGTTGTTGATATACGTGGTGATGTTTTAAATTTTAGCCCTGAAAGATTAATAACGGGTATTAATGTGGTAGATGGTATGCTGTTTTTTACAGATAATCATACTGAGCCTAAAAAAATAAACATACAAAGATGTATAAAAGGTACAGATCCTAGTGGTAAAATTCACACTGATTTTGTTAACGAAAAAACAAACATAAACGTACCGATAGAAGAAAAACACATAACTGTTTTAAAAGAAAAACCTGCTCATCCACCCTCTATAGAACTATTAAGTCAAAGAAATTATGATTTAAATTATTCTGGCGTAATAAAAGTTACAACAGATCCAGGTTCTGATCCAAACGTATCTTCTTTCAACATAGGTAGCACAAGTCCTTATAACAACTACTATGACTTTTCAGAGCTATCCGTTGGTGAACCTTTTCACTTGAGAATAGAAACAGATTTAAACGGTAACAATGGCTTTAGTTTGGAGTGGGCTGTTGGTGACGAGTTATACTTTAAGCCTTTCGAAGGAGAAAATTATGATCAAGCGCCAGGTATACCTTTTAATAACTACGCTGTAAAAGCTAAAATACTTAACTCATCTGTTAATGATTTTACAGACACCCCTAGCGAACTTATTGTAAACAATAGTTTTAATATACCAAACTCTACAGGTACAAATGCGTTAGCGTGGGGCTATAATGGTTTTGGTGGTAGTGGTATAAATTGGACAGGTTCTAGTTACGAAATAAATACTTCTAATAATTACGCTAAAGTTTTCGCTAGCGTTCCTGGTGGTTGGGTTGAAGGAGCTACATATGAAATGTCAGTAACCGTAAGTAATTATATAAGTGGAGGGCTTAGCTATCAGGCTGTAGTGCCAGCTTCAACGTTTGGTTTAACTGGCGCTAAAAGAATATTTAAAGGTGGTGGTAACGCAACTTTTGGAACACCTGGAACTTACAATGTAGGTAATGGCACTTTTACATACACATTTTTATGTGAAGATGGTCAACAGGCGAGCACTACTACTAGCTGGGCTGGTTATGTTGATAAACTTTTAATTGAATTTTACCATAACACAGACCCTCATGAATTTACAATAGATAACGTAAGTGTAAAACGTTTAGATTCTTTAGGAGATGCTAAAGTAGAACTAGAGGTTATGGATATAACCACAGATGCTGTTAGCGCTCCTTTAAACATAGGTGTTGTTAAATACGGTGTTGATAAATACTTTGACGAAACACCTATATTTGAATTTAAATTCCCAAGAATAGCTTATAGATGGAAATATCAAGACAATGAATATTCTGCTATATCACCTTTTTCTCAAGTGGCTTTTCTTCCCGGCACTTTTGATTACCATCCTAAAAAAGGTTTTAATACTGGTATGGTTAATAGGATTAATGCTATAGAAGTTAAAGGTTTTAAAAAAGATATTCCTGATGGAGTTTCTGAAATAGAAATAATATACAAAGATGATTCCGCGCCTAATTTATATATTGTAGATACAATTAAACCCGAACACTTAGCTATTCAAGCAATAAGTAATAGTTCTTCTATAAACTCATGGGATAATGATATTTATATTATAGAGTCTGAGCAGGTTAACAGAGCTATAGAATCAAATCAACTATTAAGACCCTATGATAATGTTCCTAAAAAAGCACTAGCTCAAGAAGTTAGTGGTAGTAGAATAATATACGGTAACTACACGCAAGGTTATGATTTAAAAACATTAGATTCCAGATTAGATTATTACCCAAGTTTTGATTTTAATAAGATATCTTCAAGTGTAGGTTACACACAACCTTCTATTAAATCTTTAAGAGAATACCAAGTTGGAGCCGTATTTGTAGATAAGTACGGTAGAGAAACACCAGTGATATCTAATAAAACAGGTACTACGAAGTTAACTAAGTCAGATGGTAAAATGAAAAATAATTTTCAAGTAGGATTTAATGACGTGTTTCCTCCTGAAGAATTAGAATATTTTAAGTTTTTTATAAAAGAAACATCTGGTGAGTATTATAATTTAGCTATGGATAGATTTTACGAAGCAGAAGATGAGCAAATGTGGCTTTCTTTTCCTTCGTCTGATATTAATAAAATAGCTATAGACGATTTTATAATACTAAAAAAAGCGTTAAACCAAGATACTCTTGTTGAAGATGAAACTAGATACAAAGTAATAGACATACAGCAAGAAGCACCTGAATTTATTAAGACACAACGTTTTGTATCAGAAGAAATATCACACGAATTTGGTAATTCTGAAAGAAATCTTTTTGACAATGTTTTAGATAACACTCCCATAGAAGGTGTTGATACCTTTAAAACAAATTACCAGCCTTTTGCTGGTGGTTCTGGAGGTAAATTACACGAGACACCATCTGGACAATTATATATAGAATTTGAAAATAGCACAAGTGGTGTTGTTTCAGATAGATACCAGGTGGTTAGTTTGGCCGAAGACTCTTTTAATAATCCAAGTGCGAATAGTTCTGTAAAATACACTTTTAAATTAAAAAAACCATTAGGTGATGATGTTAATTTTATGCTTGATTCTGTAAACAACCCAACAAAGATTCAAGATGGTATGGTATTGAAATGTTATCAATACATACCAAAAAATTTAAGTCAATTTGATGGTAAGTTTTTTGCAAAAATACACATTGATCTTTCTGCTAATCAAAACTTATTAAACCAAATATCTGGAGGTTTAGAAATTGTTAAATACCAACGTTTGTTTAGCAAAAGAATATACAATATAAAAGGAAACTTTACCGAAACTCATAGTATGAAGTGGACTGGTATGGTACATGGTGTATATGCTGATAGAGGCACAAGTACTCAAGAATCTTACACGCCAACNCTTAGATATTCTAATTACTCCGGTTCAACACCTCCGGTAAATCCTGACGCTAGTACTTTTGATGATGAAGGAAGAGTGTTCGCGCAAGGCTTTGGACCATATGCGTGTTATTTTAGAAATTATGGTCAAAGAGCAAACTCCTATCATAGACATGATTATACTTATACTGCTAGTAACCACAGTTCTTCAAACAATCACACTATTGGGCAGTACGCTTTTGGAAGTAATCTTAAGTCCTCTATGACTGATTGGGTAGATGAATTATGTTATATCACAGCTAATAGATTTTTTCCTATATCTAATCAATCATCACACGTTAATCCACAAGGTACATATATGAAATGTACTGATAACGATTATGGTAGTTCAAGTGGTGATGGGCGTACTACCGGTACAAAAAGTGCGGATGACCAGTTTAAACAAAATAGTGGTAACGTTAACGAAAACTCTATATGGTATATACACCAAGGGCCTAGAGAGGGCAACGATTGGAACGTGGATGGTACTAGTTCTGATGCTGCTAGACTTAGCTTTAAACATTTTTCCTCTGGTCCTAATTCCGGTGGGGGTCATGGTATTGAAAGTAATTATAGTACTAACGCCGCTAGATGGATGATTAACATAGGTGGCATTTTCCATCAAAAAGGATTAAAAGGCGGCGGTGGAACTAATGTTGTTGCTGATAGTACGATTGATGATTTTTGGAAAATAGGTCAAGATGGTGGTAATCCAAATTATCAAGATAGTATGACTAAAAATCTTCACGAAAAACTTTCTTCAACAGGAACTAAAATGAGATGGAGAGAAGATCATAATGCAAATATATATACGGTCAAAAGTTTAGAAGGTTTACATGGACAAATAAACTGGGATATAGGTGATGATACTTATACTTATGCTAATCAAAAAAACACAAGTTCTAGTAACTGGAGCAATTATGATCACGGTGGTAAAATAGCAGCGCAACTTTCACCTAACTTTTCTTTACAATATAGAGTACTTACAGCAGATGAAGATGGTGGTGGAACTGTTCCGTGGGATCCAGTTGGCGCTTTAGGACCTATAGTTGGTGGTTTAAAATTAACAGTTGCATCGCATTCTACTGAGGCTAGTGTTATAAACAGTAATCAAGTACCAGTTATACATGTAGAAACTTTACAAGCCACACATACTGATGGGTCTACGCATCCAATTACTGTTGGTATGATACTAACAAGTCATTCTGGTGGTGGTGCTAGCGATACATATGGTGGTACTAACCCGTCTAAAAGTATGTATGAGTTATTGATTTATGATATACAACAAGCGACAGGTGGTTATTTTAAATTATTTTTATGTGGTTATAGAGAGCCTTTGTTAGACTCTACTGGAGCTGCTGCTATGTCTACGTTTGGTAGTACTACTTACTTAGCGCACGATATATATTCTAATTTACCAACAACTGGTACTAATTTAGTTTTTGAACAACCAACAATGAACGGTTATAGTGAAAACTCTTGCAACAGGATAAATGCTCAAAACAACATGAACATGACTGGAACAGGTAGGTTTGAAAGTAGTTTTTACGATGACGCTAATAATAGTGCAGGTTTTAGTGGTACTGGTGTACCTAGAATTATGCCTGTTTTTTATAACTTAGAATTTATTAGAGAAATTAATGTTGAGGTTGATATGCCTACAAATCCTGCTATATGGGAAACAGAGCCTAAAGAAAATACTGAGTTAGATATATATTACGAAGCAACTGGTTATAACCCAAAAATATTAAACGAAGAAAATAAATATATAGCTTTTCCAATAGGTTCTACTATTGAAACCTATGGGGGCACAGATCCATCTGTAATTGGAAATAGNACGGCTCAAGTAATTGAGGTGGGTGAAGATGATGATTATGGATGGTTTGTACGTTTTGATTCAAATATTCTATACGGTACTATTAATGGTGTTGATTTTTTACAGCCTGGTGATAGATTTAAAATAACAAGACCAGACGGTGTTGGTGTAGTTGTAATAGCTAGAGATCCTATTGGTTTTACTTTTAACAACAACACACCAGCAAGAGATTATATTTATATTCAAGCTAATTTATATAGTATACCTACATATATTTTACCTTGGCACAACTGCTACTCTTTTGGTAATGGTGTTGAATCAAATAGAATTAGAGATAATTTTAACTTACCTTTTATATCTAATGGTGTTAAAGCCTCAACAACTGTACCTTTTCCTTCAGAAGGTGAAGAACATAGAAAACACGGGTTGATATACTCCGGTTTGTATAATTCTATTTCAGGTGTAAACAATTTAAACCAGTTTATTGCTGCAGAGAAAATAACTAAAGATATAAATCCTATATACGGAAGTATACAAAAACTACATTCAAGAGATACAGATTTAGTTACATTATGTGAAGATAAAGTTTTAAAAATACTAGCTAATAAAGACGCAGTATTTAACGCTGATGGTAATCCGCAATTAACAGCTAATCAAAACGTATTAGGGCAAACAATACCTTTTATAGGTGAATATGGTATATCTAAAAATCCAGAATCTTTTGCTTCAGAAGCTTATAGGGCTTATTTTACAGATAGAGTTAGAGGTAAAGTAATGAGATTATCAAAAGATGGTTTAACAGCTATATCTGACCATGGTATGAAAGATTGGTTTAGAGACAATTTATCTTTAGGTAGTGTAAACTTGTTAGGTGAAAATAACCTTGATTCACAAGATAATTGGGATATACCTGAGTTTGGTAATTCAGCTGTAATAAATGGTGAGGCTATACTAGGCTACTATAACAACCAACCTACAGATCATCGTTTTGGTAAAAGAGCTAAGTTGAGGATGACAAACGTTATGGAGCCTGGTAAAACATATAGGCTTAGATATGAAGTTGTATCAACATACGATGGTTCGAGTAACAGTGGTGCTGGTTATGGTTATTTAAACTCAAATGGTGATCTTAGAGAAATAGCTTTAGATAATACTTTTCCAGCTAGCGGTTGGATATCAGCTTGTAATTCTTCAGACTCTATTGTTAACGGTGCTATTATAGACAAAACTTTTGTTAGTAATAGAACTGATTTAGAGTTTTTACAATATCAAATAAACAGTTATCAAAACGCGCCTGTACCTGGTTATACAGCTACATCTACGCAAACAGCAATACAGCTGTGGGCTGCTGATCAAGGTGATACAGATTGGTCTGATAATTATTTTTATGGAAGTACGGTTAAAATAAAAAATATAATATTAGAAGAAGTAAAGCCTGATTTAAAATTAATTGGTAGTTATGATGATAAAAAAGATGAGTATAACATAACTGTACATAACGAAAAACCAGCTACAGTTTCGTTTAAAGAAGATGTACGGGGTTGGGTAAGTTTTAAATCTTTTACACCTGAAAACGCTTTAAGTTGTGCAAACGATTATTTCACATTAAAAGACGGTAAGTTATGGCAGCATCACAATCCTGGCGTTAATAGAAATACTTTTTACAATGAGTTTACTAACTCTAGTTTTAACGCTATTTTAAACGACATGCCAAGTATGATTAAATCTTATCATACTCTAGAATATGAAGGTAGTCAATCAAGAATAGAAGGTGTTAAAACATGTGTTATTACAGGTGTAGAACATGTTTTTGGAACTAGTTTTGATGGTAAATACGCGTTTTTTGAGTTAAGCGATTTGTCTGCTGTTTTCAACGAAGATGTATATCAAGACAGTAGTAATTATTTAATAAAACAGTATAGAGGTGATACTTTAATTTACGAAGGTTATATTAGAGCTTGGATAAATTTTGGTAATAGTTTAACGTCACCATCTGGTGGTCCAACAAAGGGCCATTTAAGAAGAAACGCTACAGCGGACACAAGTGATCAATCTAACTCTAACGCTGGTGATTTTCAAGTTGGAGATATTATAACAACACAACAGCAAGAAGAAACTGTTAATGTTTTTAACTCAACACCAAGTGATGGTTGGTTTGTTAGTGAAGTTAGTACTGAAAAAGAAAAAGGTAGTTTACTTGAGTTTATAAAGAAAGAAGACAAGTGGTTTAACTACATTAAAGGTTTAGATTTATCAATAGACGAAACAACTGATTACGGTTCTTTTGATATACAAGGTTTAGGTATTGTTAATAGTATAGATAACAACGTTATAACAATAAGCGGTAGTCTAAATTATTCTTTTCAAGAAGGTGATATTGTTTATTACGAAAAACCTACACAAGTTTTTGAAAACGATATAGTAAAGTTAGATGAAGCTACAGGTACTAATCTTAGTAATCCTGATTATGAAAATGCAGGGTGGCACCTTAGTACAACAGAACCTAATAAAACTAGTTGGGCAGCAACGCTGCACAGTGTTACTGGTATTAACTATTTATTTACTGTAACAACAGAAAAACTAATTGTAGGTCAACTTTATTTTGCTACTTTAAAAATACAAAATTACTCAGGAAGTGATGGAATAGGTGTTTCCACAGCTGGTGGTTTTGGCTCTACATTAAGGTTTAATCAAAACGATGTTGATAGTAGTGGTTATGGTTATAAAGAATTATATTTTACAGCTACAAGTGATATTTACCCGCGTTTATTTGCGAATACATCTAATCAAGGTACGTTAACTTTTACTTTACAAAAAGTTGTTCCTGGTGGTTTTCTTGGTTTTACACAGATATCTGCTAGTGAACTACAAGAAGCTGGCGTTGCACAAAGAATAATAACAGACAACTCGTTTGATATTGATCAAACTAGCAACTTAGCGGTTGGTGATTATTGTTTCTTTGTAAAAAATCAATTAATAAACATGAACGGTCTATCTGGTTATTATGCTGACGTGCAGTTTGAAAACAATTCAAAAGAAAAAGCAGAGCTATTTGTTGTTAGTTCTGAAATAACAGAAAGTAGTAAATAATAAATTATGATAATACAAAGTTTTAATATAAATACATCTGATATAGCAACTAGAGGTGCTTTTAGAAATTTTATTATAGATGGTGATGTTGGTGCTAGTTTTAGACTTTTTGCTACATACGATCTATCTAGTGTACTTTATTATTATAATTTTGATTCTGCAGAGTGGCAAACCACACCTTATTATCTTGATGGTTCAATACCTACTAGCACTGGTTACGAAGGTTATTTTAATTTTCCACCACAAACCGCGGCTAGACAGATAGATATATTTTTATTAGCAGATCAAAACTCAGGCACTACACACGCGCCTTATAATGAAGTTTTAGATGTTAATGGTGAAATAGATATTAACGCCTCTTCTGGTTCTAACTCTTTAATGTTAACTAAGAGGATAATGCAGGTTACAGATGTGAGAATAACAATAATACCAAAAACTCCAACTGGAACTGGATTAACAGGTGGTACTAGAGGCAGTCAAGTAGTTATTGTTCCAATTGATTCAACTACTGGTGCTTTTTCTTTTACTACAACTTTTACTACGGCGAACGGTAGCTCTTTAACTCTTGATAGACAGCCATTTGAAAGTGATTTTATAGTGGAAGAGTCTAGAAACATACTTGATCCTATAAAAATACAAGGTGAAAATTTATTTGGAGCTGGTCAAACAGCTAGATCTACAAACGAAACAGTAGCTGGTGGTGGTGGAGTTACAAATGGTACAACAATAACAATGACTAACGCTAATAGTCCTGTTAAATGGGCTATTGGTGATAGGGTTACTGGTAACACTCAGCTAGATGCTCTTACTGATGATAACGCCGTTACTATAGTTGGTGTAACCGGTGGTAGTAACAATGTTTTAGTATTATCGCAAAATGTAACTATATCTGATGGTGAAACTTTAGATTTTACAGAGCCTTATTATTACAGGTGGGAAATAAACAGTGTAGATAATTTATTAGAAGGAATGTTTTTGTCACACGCAAACAGTGTTGATGGTAGTATCATTGCGCCTTATAAAACAGATTATGTTAACATTGATGCTTTGAAGGCTACAAGTAACACTGTAGTAACTATTACCGGTGAAAAATTAACAACAACTACAACTGTGGGTGAGGTTATTTTTAACAAACCACAACCATATAGTTTAGCAAACCAATCTGTAAACATGGTGGCAAAAGGATCTAATAATATAAAAGCTTTAACAGGTTGGGATATGCAAATAAGTGATTTAGCAGCTACTATAACAAAACCAACAACAACCACTACGGCTGCCGTTATAAATGACACGGATGTTCAAATTGCTAACGCAAGAGGTATAATGGATGGCAACGTGAGCACTGTAAGTAGTGTAAATATTGATAGTTCCACTAGCGATCCTACTGTTGCAAGTATAGCTAGTTATAACGAGGCTTCTAATACAACAGCAACACTAACATTAAGCGCCGCGCAAACTTTAGAAAACGGTGAGACTTTAACTTTTGATAGAGCTGGACAAGTTTTAACTATAACTGGTAAATTAAAAGTTTATGATACCCCTAGTAATTTAGCGTTAAGTATTGACTTAGACGAATTTGTAACAGGTACTGTAGAAACAGCTTAATAGTAAAAAAATAGCGAAAACTGTGACTATTACTTATAATTAAATAATATTATGAGTAATAAAATAAATATTCGTAAAATAGAATTAGAAGATTACGAATACATAAACAAATGGTGGATAGAACAAGGTTTTCAACCTGTGGGCGCTGAAGTATTACCAATGAACGGTTTAGGTGGTTTAATTGTAGAAAAAGAAAAACCAATTGCAGCCGCTTATTTATATTTAACAAACTCTAAAATGGGTTATATAGATAACTTAATATCAGACCCAAAATATATATTAAAAGATAGGTTTGATGTTATATTAGAATTAATGGCAGCATGTAAAAAAATGGCAGAAGATGTTGGTTGTTTAGACATGTGGGCTATAACAAACAACAAAGGTATATTAAAAAGATGTAAAACATTAGGTTATAACGTAACGGAAACAAATTACGGGTTAATAACATATTATTAAAAATAAAATTATGGCAAAAGAATCTCCTTTTAAATTTGAACCAACAACAGGAATGTTGGCTCTAAGCGCTGCCTCAACAATAGTTTCTAGTGTAGGTGGTAAAAAACAAAGAAGAGCTGCTGCTCGTGCTCAAAGAGAAGCTTTAGCTTTTCGAAAAGAACAACAAGCTATATTAGAAAAACAAAAAGATGAGTATAGAGCGCTTCAATTTACAAATCCATATGAAGGTATGGCAAATCCATTTGAANANCTTAGAGTTGCTACNGGTGCNGCAGANTTTCAAGCTCAACAAGGNGCGCAACAAAGAGCTGATATACTAGGTAGCTTAAGAGGTGCTGCTGGTGGTAGTGGTATAGCTGGACTAGCGCAAACATTAGCAAATCAAGGCGCTATACAAGCGCAGAAAATATCAGCTAATTTAGAACAACAAGAAGTTAGAAACGAGTTATTAAGAGCGAAAGGTGCCGCATCAGTAGACATGCAAGAAAGAGCTGGAGACGCTATGGTGCAACAAGCAGAGTCATCAAGACAAGCAACTATGTTAGGCATGCAATTTGGTCAAGCAGCTGGTGCTAATGCAGCTTATCAGCAAGCGGTTAAAAATACTCAAATGGCCCAAGCTTCTGCAAATCAAATGATGGCACAAAACATGAGTAATCTCACTAACTTATACGGTACGTATTTAGAAACACAATCATAAAATTATGGCAAAATCAACAGGGAGTTTAATGGGTAAAGCAGATGCTAGTTTAGTAGCAGCTTCGTTTAAAGAGGCTATGGCTGACGTGCCTGCTGACCTTAAAGATGTATACGACAAAAACGAAGAAGCTTTTAAAACTTTTTCAGAAGGTATAGATGAACTTTATAAAACCATAACAAAAGAAGAAAGAGAAAAAGCTAAAGAAACTAGAGAGCAATTAAGTATGATGGAGGAAGGTGCTAACGCTTTGGATAACGACGCTATTGCCGAAACCACTAGAAAAGATATTAAAGCTATTAGAGATGAAATAAATGATCCAAAAACTAGCGAAGAAGAAAAAGCAAGATTAAGAAGAGAGGTTACAAGAAGAGCTAGTAAGTTATCTAGCGCTAACGATCTACTGACAAAAGCCGTAGACAATAGCGCAGATATTTTATTTGAAGACACAAAAACACAAGAAATTTTTAACAATATAATAAAAGATATAAACGAAAACGGAAGCACTTCAAACATGAGGTATGACGCTGAGAAAAAAGACTATGTGTTTGGAGAAGGAGAAAACGCGTTAACGTTAAGAGAGCTAGAAAATAAAATAGGTTTTTCTGACATACAAATAGCTACTGATGTTAATAAAAAAACAACTACAATAGCTAATAGTAAACAAGGCATGTATAAAGACGCAAATGAGGCTAGTTACGAGGTTTACAACGATCTTAATAATAGACTAAACAATCCAAACGATATATTATCTGCATATACAGATAAAAACTTTCTTGGCATGGAATCTAAAAGCGTTAAAGATTTATTAGAAAATAGAGGTAAGTCTGAATTATCAAGAGAGCTTTACAATGAGTTAAAGGTATTAGATTTTGATGGTGATGGAGAGCCTGACGCTACTTTTGCTACACCACAAAACTACAAAGCTTTGGTAGATAAAATAAACAGTGATAGTCAGTTAAAAAAAGAAGTAATAGCTAAAACCGTTGGTGCTATAAGTGGTACGCACGCTTTTGAAACAATGCAAAGACTTACTTTTGAACCAGTGTGGAAGCAAAAAGGTTTTAGAAGCGAAGGTGAGTATTTAAAATCTTTAAACCCAGATGATCCTAGCGACTTAGACCCTTCTGGTAAAAGCTTAATCCTAAAACAATATGTGGATAATTCAGATATAACTAATATATTAGACGCTGCAAAAGCTGGTAAAACTATTTATGATTGGGAAGGGGCAGAATACACAACCAACGATGGAGGCAAAACATATTCTTCTACAGATCGTGAGATAGAAAGTGTAGATACAGAAAAATTATTAAGTGGACCATATTTTGGATTAGGCGCTAAAATTGGTAAAATTAAGTTTGGAACAAGCGCTACAACAAGTCCTCTTCCAGTATTAGAAAATAAAGAAAAAAATAAAAAGAAGTCAGGTTTTTCTTTTGGCTTTAGAGGACTTCCGTTTACACTTGGCCGTAAAGAATAACATTGAACAATAAATAAATATTAAATGCCAGATTATTTTTATAAAGGTAATAAAGTTGAAGAAAAAGACGTTTTAGCAGCAGCTGAACAGTCAGGGTTGACTATTGAAGAGTACTTACAAGAGTTTGATGAGGTTACCACAGGTGAACCTGAAGAGCAGGGCTGGGGTAGTAAATTACGTGATTTTTTTACACCTGATTTCAGTAAAGTTGGAGAACAAAAACCAATAACTAGTTTTGATCCAAAAAGTAGTATAAGGCCGGATCTTTACACACAACAACAACGACAAGAAGAGATTGAAATTTCAGAAAAAGAAAGAAAATCTACAAAAGAATATTCTACTGATAAAATAGAGTTTGAAAAAGAATTAAACAACATGTTTAAAGACCCTGAGATTTTGAAAAAAATTTTAGATGGTGATGAAACACTACAAAATGTTGTAATAGGAAAAGGTGGTCAACCAGTTAGAAATCCTGAAGCAGAATTAAAAAAATACATACATAATCAAATAAAGGGTTTTGGTTGGATATCCAATGGTGTAAGAAATATTAATCCTAAAACCGGTAAAGAATATTACTCTAATTTAACAAACAGAGATATTGATGAGATTATAGATAATATTTTTGATTTACAATACACACAAGAAAGCACAAACAATAGAAACAATAGAATTGCATATGGTGAAGGTGGAGATGACAACTCAAGAAAAGCAGATATAAATACTTTTACTGGAAAAGATTTATATGTTGCAAANATTGTAGAGCAAATAAATCATGGTAATTTAAACGCTAATGAAAGAGAAGAAAAATTTAAAGAACTAACAGAACTTAAAAAGACACAAGGTAAAATTGACATGTTATTTAATCTTAACACCAATCAATTAATATTACCTAAGTCCAAAGAAGATAAAGAAAATTTATTAAAAGAAGATGGGGTTGTACCCTTACAAGATAAAACTGGAGATTATCAAGGTTTAACTTTAGATGAACTAGCTTTAGAGTATAAAAGAAGCTCTTTGGCGTTGGGAGGTTTAAACAAAGAGTTAAACGAGATTAGGACTTGGGAGGTTGACAACCCTGCTTATACCATATTAGATTCAAAAGAAAAACTTAATACTGAAATACCTAAAAGAATTGAAGTAACAAAATCTGTTCGTGAGTTTTTAACAGAGGGATATAACAATGTAAAAGGTTTAGATGGACAAACCAACGAAGAGTGGA
>FUFK010061334.1_pt1 | contig 17739 bp, 20 predicted proteins | sample 1021851 | NCBI WGS metagenome assembly FUFK01 (sample SAMEA51879418, study PRJEB19060) | metagenome | reverse complement strand
CTTGAACTAGCTTTTTCAAACATTTGAACAAGCATTTTACCTTTAAGAGGTGACCCTTTATCTGGCTCCAAAATATTTAATTTTTTTCTTTGTTTTTTTCTTTGTTTTGCATCAACAATTATTTTTCTAAGATCTCTACTAGGGATATCTTTTAAATTAATAAAGTGTTTCATTTTAATTCATTACAAACTTTACTGATGATTTTTAAAGCTATATCGATTTCTTTTTTTTTTACATTCAATGGAGGTAAGATTCTTATAACATTTTCAGCTGCTTTTATTGTCAATAATTTATTATCCATTAATTTTTTTATAAATTTAGTTTGATCATTAAAAAGTTGTAAACCAATTAATAATCCCACTCCTCTGACTTCTTTAATTATATTAGGGTATTTAATTTTTATTTCATTAAGTCCATGAATAAAATACTTTGACATTTTTTTTACGTTTATTAATAAATTATTATTTATTTGATCCATGACAGCGTTTCCAACTGCCATGGCTAAAGGATTGCCGCCAAAGGTTGAACCATGGGTTCCTGGCTTCATTGCTTTTGAAACTTTTTTAGTCATCAATACTGCTCCAATTGGAAAGCCTCCACCTATCCCCTTAGCGATAGGCACTATATCTGGCTTTACTTTTGCGTATTCGAACGCAAAAAATTTACCAGACCTTCCTATACCACATTGAACTTCATCAAGTATTAAAAGTATTTTATGTTTATTACATAATTTTCTTAATTCTTTAATACACCAATTAGGAATTACTTTTATTCCTCCCTCACCCATTATTGTTTCTATCATAATTGCAGCAGTATTTTTATTAATTAATGATTTTAATTTCTTATGGTCGCCAAAATCAAAATGATCAAATCCTGGTATTTTTGGACCAAATCCTTCAACCATTTTTTTTGATCCACTCGCGTGTATTGCTGCAATTGTTCTTCCATGAAAAGAATTTTTTATACAAATAATTCTATTTTTTTTTGGTTTACCTATTGAGAAAAAATATCTTCTAGCAATTTTTATTGCTGCTTCTGTTGCCTCTGCACCACTATTCTGAAAAATTATTGCATCTGCAAATGTTCTGTTAACGATTTTTTTTGCTAGCGTTTCACCTTCAGGAATTTTGAAAGCATTTGAAACATGCCAAAGTTTGTTTGATTGAACTTTTATTGCTCTATTTAATTTTGAATTAGAGTGCCCTAAAGAATTAACAGCAATACCTTGAACAAAATCTAAATATTTTTTACCATTTGTCGATATGAGGTAGCTGCCTTTACCACTCTTAAATGACAAATTTCTTCTTTTATAATTTTTTGCTAAAGCGCTCATATTTANTTATANTNTTTTTTACTTTAATTGACAGTTTAATTTGCAACCTCTAGTTATAATTTAATTTTTATGTTGAAAAATATTAAAAAAAACTTGTTTTAAATTACAATTATGCAACATCATGTTATATCAAAAAAATTACATACTAAATATTGTATTTATTATGAGTTGGACAGAAGAAAAAGTTAATAAATTAAAAGAATTATGGGGCAAGGGTCAAACTGCAAGTCAAATAGCTACAATAATTGGTGGAGTTTCTAGAAACGCAGTCATAGGCAAAGCTCATCGTCTTAATTTATCATCTAAAATTAAAGCTCGCTCATCCAGCCAATCTAATAAGGGATATGATAAAAATCAAGATAGTCAATTAAAATTAAAAGGCAAAAGAAGTAAATTTAAATCTCTAATTCTAGACCAAAATTTTGAACCTGCGAAAAATTTAAATTTAGAGGAATTAACTGAAGATACATGCAAATACATGGAAGGAAATCCAAATGAAAAAGATGCCAGTTTTTGTGGAAGAAAAAATGTAGAAAAGTTTTCATACTGCCCACTTCATTTAATGATTGTTTTTCAACCAAAAGGAAAAAAAGAAGATATCATTGATAAAGATGACGAGATGCCTAAATTTATAGAAAAAAAAATTAAATCTGCTTAGCTTAATAATTTCTCTTTTGCCTTTTCAAATTCTTTATCAGTTAAAACTCCATCATTTCGAAGATTATTTAACCTAACTATTTCTTCTGAGATATATGTTTTATCCCCGTTATCATTTATAAGATTTTCTTGAGAATTATTGTTTATTTCATCGATATCTTCTGGTGTTGTATCTTTAAGGTTTCTTCTAGCTTCAATACCCATACTTATGGGTTTTATTGAGAAATATATAACAGCAATTAATAAAGCTAAACATAGACCTATAACCAAATAATTAAGCATTTTATTTATCTAAACTCTCTTCAGTGGCAAACTGCCCGCCAGATCTCCAATTGTAACTATATTTGTTAATTTCATCATCAAATAATTTATTAGTTTTAAATCCTAAATCAAAGTTAGTTTTATACAAACCAGATTGTATATTATCATATTTTAGTAATTTAAGTTGGTCCTCTGTTAATAAGGGATTTGGTAATATTTGCAATATTTTAGCTGATAGATTTGCTAATGATAGAGGTAGAGGCAAAAGTATTCTTTTTTTTTTTATGGATTTTAATAGTTTTTGAATTATTTCTTTAAAAGTAAGGACCTCTGGACCAATACATTCTAAAACAAAATCATTATCTTTAATTTGGATTGTTTTGAATATTATATCAACTAAGTCAGTAACATGTATTGGCATGAACTTTGTCTCACCATTATAATATATAGGCATTAATGGTAATCTATTTAATATTGTCATGAACCTAGTTGTAAATTTATCATCTACTGAATAAACTATAGATGGTTTTAAAATAATAGAATTTATAAAATTTTTTCTAATTTTTTTTTCACCCTCTAATTTACTGATAGCATATTTGCTGTCTTTTGCTTCCTCTATTCCTAATGATGATAAATGTATAAACTTTTCTATATTAAGTTTATTAGCTTTCTGTGAAAGCATATCAGGTAAATCAGTATGGATGGTTTTAAATTGGTTCTTTTTCTTTTCATACAAAATTCCAATTAGGTTTATACATATACTGGCATCCTTCATTAATTCCTCTATTTTTTCTGGATCAAAATTTTTGATTTCAACTAAATTAAGATATCCAGGATTTGCCTGGGTCTTAAGTATATACCCAGTTCTATGAGAATTTCTTGTAACTGCAGTTACTTTATAGTTATTTTGTGTTAGCTTTCTTATTAAATTTCTTCCTATCTGGCCAGATGCACCGAAAAGTAGAATTTCTTTTTGTTTCATATATATATTCTATCAAATGAATATTGATATTAAATTACACAGAGGAGATTTGCCAGAGCAATTAATACTAAGTGACAATATATCTGTAGACTGTGAATTTACGGGCTTGAATGTTGAAAGGGATCAACTTTGCTTAGTTCAAATATCAACTGGCAACAATGATGCTCACATAATTAAGCTTAACAGAGAAAATTATGATGCACCAAATTTAAAAAAAATATTGCAAGATGCGGGTATTAATAAAATATTTCATTATGCTAGAGCGGACCTGCTATTTATAAAAAAATATCTAAATGTTAAAGTGGAAAATGTTAATTGTACTAAAATAATGAGTAAAATTGCAAGAAGCTACAGTGATAAACATGGTTTAAAAGATCTTATTAAAGAATTTACAGGCAATGACATTAGTAAAAATTTACAATCATCTGATTTTGGAGGAGATTTAACTGATAAGCAGTTAAATTATTGTGCTAAGGATGTAATTTATCTTCATAAAATTTATTATGGTCTTAATAAAATTTTAGTAAGAGAAAAAAGAGACAAATTGTATAAAGAAGCAATAAAGTTTATCTATAGTAGAGTAGATTTGGATCTAGCATCATTCAATTCGGATATTTGGTCTCATTAAATGCAAAAAAATAATATTATGAAAATTGCAAAAGAAGTAATTCAATTTGAAGTAGAGGCACTAAAAAGTTTGAGAAAAAACATTAATCATTCTTTTTCAAATGTTGTCAAAACAATTCTAAATTGTAAACATGGAAAAGTTATAATTTCTGGTGTTGGCAAAAGTGGAATTATAGCTAGAAAATGGGCTGCAACCTTTTCATCGACAGGTACTCCATCTTTTTTTTTAGACGCTACAAATGCTAGCCATGGTGATTTAGGTCAAATAACATCTGGAGATATAGTAATATTATTAAGTAATAGCGGAGAAAGTGATGAATTAAAAAATATTATTCAATACTCATCAAGAAATAAAAATATTAAATTAATAGGAATAACTTCTAAAAAAGAATCTATTTTATTTAGAAATTCCAATGTTGCCTTTCAAATGCCAAGCATTAAAGAGGCCGGTCCTGAAAACATAGTTCCAACATCTTCAACATCCGCCCAATTAGCCCTGGGTGATGCAATTGCAATTGCTTGTATGAAATATAGAAAATTTACAAAATTTGATTTTAAAAAATTTCATCCAAGTGGGACTTTATCTATAAAACTAAAAACAGTTAGTGACTTAATGATAACTGGAAATAAACTACCTGTTATCACAGAAAATGCTAAAATGAAAAAAGCATTAAAGATAATAACCATTAAAAAATTAGGAGTTTTAATAGTTAGACAAAAAAATGGTAACACCAACGGAATAATTACTGATGGTGACCTCAAAAGAATTGCTCAAAAATATAAAAACTTTGAAAATTTAGAAATAAAAAAAGTAATGAAAAAAAATCCAATAACGGTTAGTAAAGATACTCTAGCAGTTTCTGCATTATCTATTATGAATTCAAGAAAAATAACATCTTTATGTGTGCATAAAAATAAAAATCAAAAAAAAACTATTGGATTAATTCATATGCACGACATTTTAAAAGCAAATATTAATTAATGTCTGCTAAATCTTTGTTGCAACTTATACTGTTATTGCTAATTTTTTTAATAATTGCTGGAATTTACTACTTATATTTTTATTCTGGACCATTAAAAAATCATTTAATAGTAGACAATGAAAAAGACAAAACTAATACCAAAATTATCGAAGAAGCAAATAATAATGATCAAGAAATACTAGAAGATGTAGTGATATTAAAAGAAAAAAATATAATTAAAACTGAAACTAGGAAAGAGAATAAAAAAGATTTATTAGATAATCAGACAGTAAATAATAAGTTAAATCCTAAAGATGAAATAAAAAAAAATGAAACAACAAACACTAAGACAGAAAATATCAAAAATTTAACAAAGGAAATTGAATATATAACCTCAAATAAAAATGGAGATGTATTTAATATATTAGCAAAATATGGTAAAACAAATATTGAAAACTCCAAAGTTTTGGATTTAGAAGAGGTTGATGGGGTCATATCCTCAGCTTCAAGATCAAAAATTTATATTACATCAGATCATGCAAAGTATAATTACGATGATCAAAACTCAAAATTTTACTCCAATGTAATAATTAGATATGATAATAAAATAATTACTTGTGATAATCTTGACTTAAAAATTAATGAAAACTATGCTATCGCTTATAATAATGTTGTAATTAAAGACAATAAATCTGTAATGAAAGCGCAAATAGTAACATTAAATTTAATAACAAAGGATATAAACATTAACTCTCAAGATAAAATTAAAATATTAACAAACTAATGGCTTTAATTAAAAAATTTGAGATAAAAAGTTTTACAAGCGAAAAAAATATTGTTGAAATTAAAAATGTATCTGTATTTTATAATAAAAGACAAATATTAAATAATTTAAATTTAAAGATTAAGAAACAAGAAATACTTGGAATGTTAGGTCCTAATGGTGTTGGAAAATCCACTATTTTTAATTTAATTACTGGTCTAAAAGATCCTAATTATGGTGAAATAATTATAAATGGAGTAGACGTAACTAAACTTCCAATTAATGAAAGATTTACAAATTTTAAACTAGGTTTAGTACCACAATATGGTGGACTAATATATGACTTAACTTTGATGGATAACTTAAAATTAGTTGCTGAAATTCATATTAAAGAGAAGGGACTTAGAGAACAGAAAATAAATAAATTAGTTTCTCAATTTGAATTTGATGCTTTACTTAACATAAAAGCAAAAGATTTATCAGGTGGTCAAAAAAAAAAATTAGTTATTGCAATGGCCTTGGTGAATGACCCCAAAATTTTATTATTAGACGAACCCTTTGCCGCTTTGGATATTCTAACAATTAAAATGCTACAACAAATAATACTAAATCTGCAGTCAACAGAGGAAATATCTGTTGTTATTTGTGACCATCAAGCAAGAGACCTTCTAAATTGTGTTGATAGAGCAATAATTTTATCAAATGGACAAATAATTGCTTCTGGAAGTCCAAAAGAAGTAATTAGTGATAAAGCTGCTAAAACGCAATATTTTGGTGATGAATTCAATATAAATTAATTCATCAATGAAAAATTTTATCGAGATAAAAAAAATAATTAAACCATTTAATAAGACAATTGAAGTAAGCGGGGATAAAAGTATTTCTATAAGATGTGTTTTAATGGCATCTCAAGCGATAGGAGTTTCGAGACTATATAATCTCTTAGAGTCAGAAGATGTTCTTAATTCACTAAATTCAATTAAAAAACTTGGTATTAAATTCAAAAAAAAAAAAAAATTTTACGAAATTTATGGATACGGGATTAACGGATATAACTTAAATAAAAACATAATTATTAATGCTGGAAACTCAGGAACACTGGCAAGATTAATTTTGGGTCTATTGGTTAATTCTAGGAAACAAGTAACAATTATTGGTGATAAAAGTTTGTCTAGACGAGATTTTACTAGAGTTACAGATCCAATAAAATTATTTGGTGCCAACATTATTTCTAACAAAGGTGGCTTACCATTGAAAGTGAAAGGATCAGAATTTTTAAGGCCCATAAATTATATTGAAAAACTAGGAAGCGCACAGTGCAAAAGTTCAGTAATGTTAGCTGCATTAAAAACTCCTGGAACAACTGTTATAAAAGCAAAAAAGTCAAGAAATCATACCGAGTTAATATTTAAATTTCTTAAAATACCAATGCGAATTACTAAATCAAAAGAATTCGACTTCTTGGAAATAGATGGATTATATAATTTTAAAAGTTTTGATTATATTATTCCTGGGGATATAAGTTCAAGTGCTTTTTTTTTAGTATTGGCTTTGCTATCAAATAAATCAAAAATTGTCATAAAAAATGTGAATGTGAATGACTCAAGAATTGGAATAATAAATATCCTCAATAAAATGAATGCAAAAATACTTTTAAAAAATAAAAAATTTTATAATGGTGAAAAAATTGCAGATATTATTGTCCAGGGCAAAAGAGAATTAAAAAGTATAAATTGTCCAGAAAGTTTTAATAGTTCTGCAATAGATGAATTTTTAGTTATATTTCTTGTGGCGGCTAAAGCAAAAGGTATATCAAAATTCAAAAACTTGTCTGAGCTAAATAAAAAGGAAAGTCCAAGATTAGAAATTGCGACCAAAATTTTAAACAAAATGGGGGTGAAGATATTAAGAGATGCTGACAATATTCAAATATACGGAAATCCTAATTTAAATCTAAAAGGTAAATACATAATAAATAATTTTAGAAAAGATCACAGAGTATTTATGATGTCTTGTATTGCAGCATTATCATTTGGTGGTAAATGGAAAATTGATGATAAAGATTCTATTAAAACTTCATTTCCGACATTTTTAAATTTACTAAAAAAATTGGGAGCACAAATAACTTGAAAAAGTTGCACTCTAACATAAATTTCAAAATTGCAGCTGATGGCGCAAGTGCATCTGGAAAAACTACTGGGTGTAAATTAATTGCCAAAAAATTTAATATGAGCTTTTTATCAAGTGGAACATTGTATAGATATTGTGCATTAAAGATATTAGAAAACAAAGGCTATTATAATAAAAAAATAATTGGTAAAATTTCTAAGTCAATCACTCTAAAAAAATTAAAAAATAAGAAACTCTATAAACCTAAAGTTACATATTTGTCATCTATCATCGCAAAAAAACTTTATGTGCGTGAGATATTAAAAAACTACCAAAAGAATTTTATTGATAGCTCAAAACTCGTGATAATTGAGGGAAGAGATATAGGATCGAAGATAATGTCAGAGGCTGACTTAAAGCTTTTTTTTTATTGTTCTGTTAAAAAAAAAGCTAAGAGAAGGCTGAAGGAATTTAAGCTTATAAATGAGAGGATTACTTTAAAACAGGTAGAAAAAACCTTAATAAAAAGGGATTACGACGATGTTAGAAGAAAAATAAGTCCCTTGATTATGCCCAAAAATGCTGTATTAGTCGACACCACTAAATTAACTATAAAACAATTGGAGGTTAAACTTACTAATTTAGTCGTAAAATCGATCAAAAAGAAATATGGAAATCTATAAAGAATTAATCTCCCCAGAATCACTAAAATTCGAAAAACTATTAAATACTCAGCTATCAAAAAACAAAATAGAAGAAGGCAAAATTATAGAAGGCAAAATTACCAAGATAACAGAAAAATTTGTATTCATTTTTATACCAGGTCTTAAAAGTGAGCCAATTATAGATATCAATGAACTTAAAATGATAGGTTTCAAAGATAAAATTACGGTTGGTGAAAATATTCCTGTATTACTTGAAAAAATTGAAGATAAAAATGGAGAGGTTGTTGTATCTGCTCTTAAAGCACAAAAAATTGAAGGTTGGTACAAGCTTGAGAAGGCTTATGAAGAAAATAAATCTATACTAGGTAAAATTACTACAAAGTGTAAAGGTGGGGTAATTGTTGAACACTCTGAAACTGGATCTTTAATGTTTTGCCCAGGCTCTCAAATAAGTGACAAACCCTTAAAAAATATAGATCATTTAATAGGAGTTGAACAAAAATTTGCGATTATAAAATTAGACAAAATAAGAGGGAATGCTTGTGTGTCTAGAAGGCAAATAGTTTCCACAAATAAAAGAGAGGACAAAGCAAAAATTATAGAAAAATTTAAAGTCGGAGACATTATTAAAGATGCAGTTGTTAAAGGATATTCATCTTTTGGTTGTTTTTTTGAAGTAAACAATGAAATAGATGTGCTAGTACATTTACAAGAAATATCTTACTCAAGAGTGAATCATCCAGATGAAATATTTAATATAGGTGAAAAACATAATTTAAAAGTTATTTCTATTGACAAAGAAAAACTTCAAGTTGGCTGTTCAATTAAACAGCTGTCTCCTGACCCTTTTGAACATATTTCAAATTACCAAATTGGGTCTCAATACAAAGTAAAAGTTGACAAAATTACAGATTATGGATGTTTCTGCTCTTTAGAACCAGGATTAAGTACATTACTTCATAGTAGCGAAATGAGTTGGACTAAAAAAAATGTAACTCCAAAAAAATTATTTAAGGTAGGAGATCTTATTGATTGTGTAATTACTGAGATAGATAAAGATAAAAGACGAATTGCAATTTCTCATAAACTGACTTTGGAAAATCCTTACCAATTATTTATGGATAAATTTCCAATAGGTTCAGAAATAGATGGAGTGGTATCTAGTTCAAATGAATATGCTTTGTATGTTAAACTTGGAAATTTTGATATTGACGGTTTTTTACATGCAAATGATTTAAACTACTTAGGTAAGCCTGAAGAAGAACTAAAAAAATATAAAAAAGGTGATAAATTAAATGTTAAAATTTTAGAGATAAAAAAGGATGAGCAAAAAGTACGTGTTGGATTGAAACAATTAGGCAAAGATCCATTTGATTGGTTTAATGACAAGAAAATCAATGACGTTGTAACAGTTCAAGTAATTTCATCTGATAACAAAGGACTAACTGTAAGACCAGAAAATTGTGAATTAGAATTCTTAATAAAAAAGTCTAATATTGCTTTAAGTAGTTCCGATGCTAGGCCATCAAGGTTTGTTGGTGGTGAAAGAATAGATGCAGCCATATCTGAGTTAAATATTGAAAAAAGAAAAGTAAGTCTAAGTATCAAGTTGCTTGAGGAATTGCAAAATAAAGAGGCTGTAACAAAATTTTCAAGCCCATTGAGTGGTAAAAATCTTCCTTTCTCATCGCTATCTGAACAACTAGATGACAAAAAAAAGAAGGATAATGAGTAAATAATTGTCTATTAATAAATCAGATATATTAAATATACTTGCAAAAAACTACCCAAACTTCCTAAAAAAAGATCTTAGCAAAATTATAGAAATTTTCATATCAGAGTCAAAAAATGCCCTTAAAAGAGGTGAAAGAGTTGAATTTAGAGATGTTTTTACATTAGATCCAAGAATTCAAAAAGAGGGAATAAGACGAAACCCTAAGAGTGGAGAAAAAATATTTGTAAAAGAGAAAAAAAATATACTGTTTAAAATGTCAAAAAAATGGACTGATAAAATAAATGAAAAAAAATAAAAAAATAATTTTTATTGCTTTAGACACCTCTAAAATTAATAAAATAAAAAAAATACTTAAAGATACTGAAACAAATAAACTTAATATTATCCCAAAGTTTGGTTTGCAATTTTTTTACTCAAAAAATGGAAGAAAATTCCTAGAAAAGTTTAGGACACCATTCTTTCTGGACATAAAACTCTCTGACGTACCAAACACAGCTTTATCTGCTTTAGATAGTTTAAAAGATTTAAAAAAAATAAGATATATTACAGTGCATGCAAGTGGTGGACTAGAAATGTTAAGAGCAGTCACCAAAAAAGCTAAAAAAATTAACAAAAACATTAAAGTATTAGGGGTAACAATACTTACAAGTCTGAATAATAAATCTCTTAAAGAAATAGGCTATAAAACTAAATTAGAAAAAATAGTATTAAAACAAGTTTCTTTAATAAAAAAAAGTGGTGCAAGTGGAGTAATTAGTTCCGCACATGAATCACAGATTATAAAAAAAAAATTTAAAAACTTATTTATTGTCACACCAGGAATAAGATTGCCAGGTGATAGGGCAAATGATCAAAAAAGAATTACTACACCTAAGGAGGCTTTTCAAAAAAAAGCATCGGCAATAGTAATGGGTCGTCCATTAACTAATGGAAATGTTAAAGAAAATATTCAAAAATTAATTGATCACTTAAATCAATGATTAAAGGTTTAAAAATTTGTGGGATCTCAGATCCTAAAACTTTAAACTACATTTTAAATCATAGACACAAGCCATCTATGATAGGTTTCATTACAAATTATGAAAAAAGTCGAAGATTTATTGAATATGGCAAATTAAAACGTTTAATTAATATTGATAAAAAAAACGTAAACTTTGTCTCTGTTCTTGTGAGTCCTAAGGATGAAATTTTAGAAAAAATTAAAAATTTAAATTTTGACTATTATCAACTTTACGATGTAGATCCTAAAAGAACTGAAGAAATTAAATCAAAATATAAAATAAAAATAATAACCGCAATTACTGTTTCTAGTAAAGATGATGTAATAAAATATAAAGATTATTTAGATACTTCAGATGTGATTTTATTTGATTCAAAAGGATATCATAAATCTGAAAGTTTTGATCATAAATTACTAGATATTGTGCCAAATGAAATAAATAAAATGATTGCAGGTAATATTCAAATAGACGATATTTCTAATTTTAAAAATAAAGATTTCGCTATAGACCTGAGTGGATCACTAGAAGATGAATATGGAAAAAAAGATATTAATAAAATTGATAAATTGTTAAATTTATTTGCAAAGGTATGAAAATTAAAAAAAAAATTCCACTAATTGATCAGGCAAATAAACTTGGTTTTTGGGGTGGAAAGTTTGGCGGCAACTACGTTCCAGAAACATTGAAAAAACCAATTGAAGATTTAGAAACTCAATTTAATAAACTTAAAAAAGATAAAAAGTTTATTGCTGAAAGAGATAAATATTTTAAAAATTGGGTTGGTACACCTACTCGTTTTATAAAGCTAGAAAATTTAACAAATCATGTAGGTGGGGCTCAAATTTGGTCTAAAGTTGTATCAGACGCAAATGGAGGAGCGCACAAAATATACAATGCTACTGTACATTGTCTTCTTGCCAAACGATCTGGTAAAAAATTTATAATTGGAGACACTGGCGCTGGTTACGCAGGTAAAATGTTGAGTATGGCTGCTAAAAAATTTGGCTTAAAATGCAAAATTTTTATGGGTGCAAAAGATATTGCAAGACAACAGCCCAATGTAAAAGCAATGAAAAAAAATGGAGCTGAAGTAGTACCTGTATATTCAGGTAGTCAAACACTTGTTGATGCAGTTTCAGAGTGTATGCGTTTCTGGGTTGCTAATTGTGATACAACGGCTATGTGTGTTGGAAGCACAGTAGGTCCTGCTGTTTTTGTTCGTATTTGTGGATGGAGTACTAGTCAAATTTCAAGAGAGCTAAAAATTCAATTAATTGAAGAGTTTGGGTCAATACCAAAAAAACTAAAATTATATAATTGTGTTGGTGGTGGAAGTTCAAGTTTTGGTTTTTGGAATGAATTTATGGATTATGACAAAAAACAATGCGAATTTATTGGTGTAGAAGCTGGAGGGCCAGCAAAGAGTAAAAAGCATGCAGCACCATTAACTTATGGTTCAAAAATTGGAATTCTTCACGGTGCAGCTCAATATGTTAATCAAAACTCAGATGGACAAATAGAAGAAACTGAGTCAATTTCTGCTGGACTTGATTATCCTGGAATATCACCACTTCACTGTTTTTTGAAAGATACGAAAAGAGCAAGATATACTGCAGCAAGTGATGAAGATGCTTTAAGTGCTTATAAAACCGTGACTAAGTTTGAAAAGTTAAGACCTTCTCTAGAACCAAGTCATGCTTTTTCAGTTGCAATCAAAGAAGCAAAAAAACTAAACAAAGATACAATAGTTGTAGTTAATAGTTGCGGTGATGCGTATAAAGATCGAGAAATTTTAAAAAAAAGATTGGGAAAAAAATATGTTGAACCCAATTAGTCTTGTATTTAAAAAAGCGAAAAAAGAAAATAGAGCTGCTCTATTAACCTATACTGTTGCAGGAGATAGTTCAAAAAAACAATCATTAGATATATTGAAATCAATTTCAAAAGACGCTGATATTTTAGAATTAGGGGTGCCACACAACACTCCAGTAGCAGACGGTAGTCAAATCCAAACAAGTGCATATAGAGCGATTAAAAACGGGATTAGAATGAATGATATTTTTAAAATCGTAAAAAACTTTAAAAAATCAAATAAAGATAAGCCAATTATTTTGATGGGATATTTTAATATGATTTTTCAATATGGAGAAAATAAGTTTTTAAATAAATGTAATTCTTCAGGTGTAAATGGATTAATAGTTGTAGATTTACCTTGGCCAGAAAATAAAATTTTTGCAAAAAAATGTAAAAAAAAATCTATTTATTTTATTCAGCTTTTGTCACCAACAACAACAACAAGAAGGCTTAAAAAAATTATAAGAGACTCCCATCCTATGAATTATTTTATTTCAATGTTGAGTACAACAGGTGGTAAACTAAAAGTTTCACCTAATGATATACTAAAAAATTATACCAAAATAAAAAAAATTGATCCAAAGAAAGAAATTGTCATTGGTTTTGGAATCACAGAAAAAACAATTGGCAAGCTCAAATCTGCAGATGGGTTAGTTGTTGGAAGTGCTATTTGTAAGGAAATTAGCAGGAGTTTAAAGCATAGACAAAATCCTGTCACAAATGTAAGTAAGCTAGTAAAAAAATTAAAANATAAACTTCTATGAACTGGATTACAAAAGCTTTAAGTTTTGGTGAAAAAATTAAAAGAGTTTTAAAAAAAAGACCTTCAAAGGAGGATATAGAAAACTCAGACTGGACAAGTTGTTGCAAAGGCCCAATATTAAAAAAAGAACTTGAAGAAAATTTATGGGTTTGCAACTCATGTGGAAAGCATCATAGAATTAATTGTCGACAAAGATTTGATATTATTTTTGGGAAAAACACCTATGAAATACTTGACACACCAGTTCCTGCAGAAGATCCCCTTGGATGGGTAGATACCAAATCTTACAAAGATAGATTAAAATCTGCACGAAAGAAAACTAATCAAAACTCAGCTGTGATGATTGCTAAAGGAAGAATAAATGGAATCGAAGTTACAGCTGGAGCAATAAATTTTGAGTTTATTGGTGGTTCTGTTGGAGCTGCAGAAGGTGAAGCAATTATTTATGGTGTACAACACGCTATTGACAATCAAACACCCTTTGTATTCTTTCCTTGTGGTGGAGGACAAAGAATGTTTGAATCTCCTATTGCACTTGCAAATATGACAAGAACTACTCTTGCAATAAATGAGCTCAAAAAAAACAATCTTCCTTATTTAGTTTGTTTTACTGATCCAACCGCTGGTGGAATTACCGCATCATTTGCAATGTTAGGAGATATTCATTTTGCTGAACCAGGTTGTTTAATAGCTTTTGCAGGAAAAAGAGTTATACAAGCAACAGTTAAGGAGGAGCTTAGTTCTGACTTTCAAACATCTGAATTTGTCGAAAAACATGGATTTGTAGACAGAATTGTTGAACGAAAAGATTTAAAATCAGAAATAAGCTTACTATTATCAATATTGTTAAAAAAAGATAACGCGGTAAATGAAAAGCAAATAAATGAAACTCCAGACAATATTGAACCGCTTGCAAAAGCTGCATCCTAAAGAAATCGACCTAAGTCTAGATAGAGTTAAAAATCTTTGTAAGAAATTAGGTGATCCTCAAAAAAAATTAAGATACATATCTGTAGTTGGAACAAATGGAAAGTATTCAACTATACAGGCATTAAGATCAATTTTAAAAACAGCTAATATAGATTGTAATATTTATACTAGTCCACATATCCAAAAAATTAATGAGAGATTTATTTTTAATGACAAAGAAATATCTGATGATAACTTGTCTAAGTTATTAATAGAAGTTGAAAATATTAATAATGGAGAACATATAACTTATTTCGAAATACTAACTGCAGCATATTTCTATCATGCAAGTAAATTTAAAGATAAAATAAATATTATAGAAAGTGGTTTATTTCACAGATTTGATGCAACAAATATTATTGATACTAATTTATCTAGTATTGTTACTTCAATAGGTTTAGATCATTTAGATTGGTTGCCAAAAAACGAACAGAATATTGAAAAAATTGTTTATGAAAAAACTGCATCATTACTAACATCAAATATAGTTGTCGGCAAACAAAGCTCTGATGAAACCTTAAATTTAATAAAAAAATCAATTAATAAAAATCAATCAAAAAAAATCGTTTATAAAGATCAATTTAATTATTCATTAAATGAAAATGGTTTTATTTATTATGAAGATGAATACGGTGGTTTAAAATTACCAAAACCAAATCTTTTGGGTAATTTTCAAATAGATAATTGCGCAACGGCAATTGCAACAATAAGAAATTTACAATTAGAAGTAAAAGACGAAAATATTAAAAAAGGTATTACTAAGATAAAAAGTATTGCAAGACTACAAGAAATAAAATCTGGAAAACTTAAAAATATTTGTAAGGACAATAAATTATATATAGATGGCTCACATAATCCTTTAGGTGCAAAAGCTCTTAATGAATATTTTAACACTTTAGATTGTAAAAAGCATTTAATTCTTGGAATGATGTCTAATAAAGATCACGAAGAATATGTTAGCTACTTTGATAATATATCTTCCATAACAACAATTGATATTCCTAACCAACCAAATGCTATAAAAGGAATAGATTTAAAGGAAAAATTAAATAAATATCATAATGTAAGTTACAAAAAATCTATTGAAGAGGCTCTTAATTCTTTAAATCTAAAGAAAGAGGATTTGATAATGATAACTGGGTCTTTATATCTTGCAGGTGAGCTACTTAATTTGAATTAAATATTTTCTTTTATAAAAGCAACAATATCGCTCTTTGGTGTAGCTCCAACTTTAGTTGCTTTTAATTCACCACCTTTAAATAAAAGCATTGTAGGAATTCCTCGAACACCATACTTGGTGGGCATGTTAGGTTCTGAGTCTATGTCATGTTTTGCAATGACAATATCATTTGCCATTTCCTCTGAAATTTCCTCTAANATTGGNCCAACCATTTTACAAGGTCCACACCATTCGGCCCAAAAATCTACTAAAACNGGTTTTTNGTTTTTTAAAACTTGTTCTTCAAATTTTTCGTCTGTAACTTTTAATGTTGGCATAAGCTTTTTATATAAATTAAAATTTTTTTATCAATAGATAAAAAAATTATGTTAAAATTATCCACATTAGACATTTTCATACTTTTGCTGTATTGACATTGCGTATTCATTGAACTCGTCTAGGAGCGCAAGCTTTTCGTTGTCATTCTCATTGGTATATTTTTCTCTTAGAGTATCAATTTCTGTGTAAAGTGTTGGAATTGTCCACCATTTTTCTTTCTTTTCACTTAAAATACGTTTTGCTATATCTCTTTTAATAGACTTAAGCATATTTTCAGGAAGAATTTCAGGCGCCTCTTGAAATATAATTTTTTTTCCAAATCCAACTAAACGATCATCATCAAATTTATCTAGTAATTTAAGTTTATCTTTCCATGATGCTGCATGCCATGCGGGAAATAAAGCAGTATCTTTGTTGGATGTAAATTTGGTATAAATGCTTTCTTCAGCATATATATCTTCTTGTGTTTTAGATTGTTCTTTTTCTTCAGCTACTTCTCTTAATGCATGAAGTATATTTTGTGAAAATTTCTCATTATTTTTAACAATTTCTGCTCTTTTACTAATTAAAGACCTATCCATAGCACTATAAGGTTCCACTTTCATACCATATAATGCATCAACAATTATTGGGGCCTTATTAGATCTAATAGTTCTTAAGAACTTAGGAGACTTTTTCATTTCAACTTTTAGCTCATTTATTGATAAATTTAATAATGGTTCTATATCAATCCTCAAGTCGAATGCATAATACCAGCCGGAATATATTGGATGCATACAATATTTTTGATGAAGAGGTGCAACTAGATGAAGTCTAGATTTACCATAGTAATATTCATTTAAAGTAATAATTTCCCCTTTCTTAATTATGGTTTCAGTATCAGATTTATTTGCAGTTTTGAAAAAAGATTCCCAAGTCTCTGGTTGTTTATTTTTAACAATATTTAAAACTTTAGCAGTCATTATACTATCACTTAATGCGCTATGAGCGTCAGTTGAATCTATACCTTGCATTCTAGCTAACGATTCTAATTTAAATACTGCATTATTTTTTTCATTAAATTCTACCTCTAGAATTGAAGGGTCAATTGCATAAGCTGCACGAGCAATATTAATACCATCATGTCTTTTGTTTGGAGCAGCATTCGTTAAATATGGATACCTAATCCCTTTAAAAAACTCTTTTCTTATCATTTCATCGTCGAATCCAATATTAGACCAACCAAGAAACACAGCTGGGCTCCACTTTTTAAATATTTTTTCAACTTCACCTAACATTTGATAGTGAGAAAGATTAGTTTGAGTTAATTGCTTTATTGATGTTTTATTTACAATAAGTGCCATCGCCTGAAAGATTTCTCCTTCAGGTAAACTACATCTTAAGTTAAATCTGTCTTTCTCTTTAAAGTTTTCATCAACTAAAACTCCACCAATTTCAATTATGCTCCCAAAGTCTGTACTTGCACTCGATGATTCTATATCCCAAATTGCTAAATTCATAATTTTATCCTCAAATTAGCTAATATTTTATGGGTTTTTGGAAAGTTTTTTAAAGACTTAA
>FUFK010075360.1_pt1 | contig 17744 bp, 17 predicted proteins | sample 1021851 | NCBI WGS metagenome assembly FUFK01 (sample SAMEA51879418, study PRJEB19060) | metagenome | reverse complement strand
AAGGAAAATTTCTTGTTTCAGCGTATTCTTCAACAATTTTACTGTTTAATTTAAAAGGCTCGATTTTATTTTCATTTTCATAAAAACCGTAGTTTTTTAGATCCAAAAGTTTGGAAATAGATTTATCATAGAAGTTACTAGTAACCTTTTTTTCGTTAATGCATGTTAAATCTTCATTGAAAATACTTTTCCATTTTCTCATGTATGGAGTATAAACAACATATGGATTTCCGTCGTCTTTAACAACTTCATTTTTTTCAAAGATTACCTGATCTTTAAATGAATTGAACTCAATATTTTTGTCTGATAAAATTTTCTTTACAGAATTGTCTCTTGAAATTGCATAAGGTTCATAGTCATTATTGGTGTAAACAGTATTTATTTTATATTCTGAAGTTATTTTGTCGAATATTTCTGTTGGATTACCCTTGAAAACAGAAATGGAAGAATTAAAATCTTTTTTTAAATCTTTATCCATTTTTTTTAGATTATCATATATGAAATTTATCCGTCTGTCATCAAGAGGAAGTTTATCAGTTATAGAGGTGTCAAAAATAAATAAGGGGATAACTTTAAGTTTTCCGTTTGTTGCTTCAGATAATCCGGAGTTATCATATAGCCTAAGATCTCTTCGAAACCAAAAAATATTTAACTCTTCCATTATAATTTTCCGAAGATTTCAATTAATTTTTTTTCTCTNTNTNTAAAAATTTCATCAAGTTTTGGTTTTACCAAAAACGGATGAAAAAATAAACCAATNAAACCAAAGGGNAGAGAATAATCTAGAATATCTATTATTTTAACACCCCCATCAATAATTTCAAATTTNTGCTTATGATGCCAAAATTTATATGGTCCAAATCTTTGTTCATCGACAAAAAAACTATTTTCCTTAACATGAGAAATCTCAGTAACCCATCTCATTTTAATNCCAAGNANNGGAGTTACATTATATTTNATTATTTGACCTGAATACATTTTTGNATCCTCCAAGTCAATNATATCGAAACCCATNTAATTTGGGGTGATAATTTTNAGATTCTTAGGATTACTAAAAAACTCCCAGCATTCTTCTATTGTAATTGGTAAATTGATAGATTTTTCTAGTCTAAAAATCTTCATTTGATATAGTTCGTAATTTTAGAACTCATAGGACTTGTTAAAGAATACCAATAATCTATTAGATTTCCATCTTTATCAACCAAATACTTTTGAAAGTTCCATTTTACACTTGAGGATTTTCTACCGTTAAACTCCTTTGAAGTAAGCCATTTATAGAGTTGGTGTTGATTAGAGCCTCTAACAGAAATTTTTTCTGTCATTGGAAATGTTACATCATATTTTTCTGAACAAAAAATTGATATTTGTTCTTCGGTTCCAGGCTCTTGAGCTCCAAATTGATTACATGGCACCCCAATTACTACAAGTTTATCAGAGTTTTCATTATAAAGCTGTTGTAAATCTTTGTATTGTCTTGTAAAGCCACAATTTGAAGCCACGTTAACAAATAAAATGAATTTTCCTTTGTATTCATTTAGATTCATTTCATTCCCATCAATGCTATTGATAGGTATATCATATATAGACATAGGAGTGTTATTTAATTTTTTTGAATCAAAATCNCCGTTAATGAGAGAGANTCCAACTANTAATATTATTTTAAGTGTTTTTAACATATCAACTAGCTTTTAAAAGATACTATACCAGCATCCATGTTAAATATTTGNCCAGAAATAGAAGAGGCGTCTTCAGAAATTAANAAAGANGCCATTTTAGCGACTTCATTGGATGAAAGGATTTTTTTAAGTGGGTGTCTNTCAACCATATTTTCAATTACTTTNTCATTTCTGAGTATTTTTGAAGCAAGTTCTGTATTNGTNATGGTTGGAGCAATNGCNTTNATCCTNANTTTTGGTGCNAGTTCTGATCCTAAAGTTTTGACNAGACCNTCAATACCTGATTTTGCAACTGAAACAGAAGCATGATAGGGCATTCCAAGNTTNGTAGCTACTGTACTAAATAGNAGTATAGATGCTGACTCTGATTTTTTTANCAAGTTTAAATACTTTTTTATAGCTCTTACAGCTCCAATGACATTAAGCTCAAAATCATTTCTAAAGTCATCAAGACTTAGTGTGGAGATTGGCTTTAGATTGATTGAACCAGGACAATATATTAAACANTCAACAGANTCTAAATCTGGGTAATCGTCAACTAATGCGTCAAAATTATGAAAAGTGTAATTGTNNTGACTAAAATCTGTTTGGTTTCTACTTAAACAAACCACTTTATGATTTTCCACAACCTCACTTACGATTGATTTGCCAATTCCTTTGGTTCCTCCAATGATAACAATATTCTTCATTATGCTCCTGGTCTTCCTTTTAGTCTCTTTTCGACCTTTCTTTTGATAAGGGTGAGTCTTTTCATCATTTCCATAATTTCGGGGTCTTTAGTTTCCTTGTAGATTTCATTTAGATTCAGGATTAGACTCTTAACCTCTCTTGATGCAACTATCTTTTCATTAGTACTTTTGTACACGTGCTTTCTATTTTCAAATTCAGTTGCCTTTTCTACAATCTCAGTTTCTTTTACTTCCATTTCTTTTACTTATTTTATTTTGGTTTATATTCNTTTGTCGGGAACACTTGAATCTACCAAGCTGAAAATTTCTTTTAGCCTCATGCTTAGTTTTTCTTCCAGTAACTCTTTTTCTCCAAAGTTTAAAACTGGAAGACTTGAGATTTTTTCTCATAATTGAAATAACCTCAGACTCATTTAAACCAAATGTTTTAAAAATAGCATCGAAAGTTGTTCTGTCTTCCCAGGCCATTTCTATGATTCTATCAATATCTATGCCATTTAAATTTTTCAATTTATATGTGATTATTATGTTTATTAAAGTTGTATTTGTGGTCTAAAACTTTTTTAAAAAAAGTTAAATTTTGCTTATGGTTTAATTGATTGCTATATCTAATAAAACTACCATCAGAGTGTATTGAAAATGAAGGAGATTTATATACCACTAGCTTGTAAAACGGAATGACCCATGTAAATCTCTTTTGCCCCTCAACAACATATACAATTATACCCTTATTTCTCAATTCAATGTTAGAGTAGATTAAATCATTCTTCTGTTGAATCATTTTTTTAAAATTTACACTCAAGTCTTCAACAATTAATCTTTTAGACCCAATACCACCAAGCCTGATTGATTTAATTAAATTGAACTTTTTACCAACAAGATTATTTGTTTCAATCTCTTTTTCAATATCATTATATGTGGAGTTATAGATCATACTAAACTTGATAAATATTCCTCTGAGATTTTGAGATGAGATTCAAGCTTTTGCTTATCCATTTTGTTTAGTGTTCTTACCATCATTGATAACCTTGGATTGGATTGAAAAAAAGACTGATTTTTATATATAAACCTCCAGTAAAGGCCATCCCAAATTTTCTGCCAATCTCCCTTTTTATAATCACTCATTTTCATAATGTAGTTGCTGCTACTTATATATGGTTTTGTAGACATTAGGCCTCCGTCGGCAAATTGACTCATTCCATAAACATTAGGTACCATTACCCAGTCATATGAATCAATAAAAAACTCCATAAACCATTTATATACATCATCAGGGTGAATCTCACATAAAAACATAAAATTTCCAATTACCATCAATCTTTCAATGTGATGTAAATAAGCATTATCATTAACTTTATTTATGCAGTCATCAATCGGTTTAATTCCTGTTGTAGCATTGTAAAAGGCTTTAGGCATTTTCTTATCGAAATTCCAATAATTTCTAGTCCTTTCAATGCTTCCTTTTGCAACATAAATACCTCTTATAAATTCCCTCCATCCGATTATTTGTCGAACTATTCCTTCAAATGAATTAATCGGTATATTTTTTTTAATACCATATTTATTTAATTCATTTATTACATATTTAGGGGTTAATAATCCAGAATTAATAAGGGGAGACAGTAAGCTGTGATTGAGAATTGCTTCTTTCTCAACAATTGCATCTTCGTAATCACCAAATTCAGCAAACCTTTCATTTAAAAAATCATTAAACCAATTTTTAGCTGATGTAAAATCAGTTGGGTAGGTTATTGCATCATCTAAAACACCGTAGTTTTCACTGAAATGTGTATTCACATAATTTATCCCTTCTTCATAAAATTCTTTACTTTCTTTTGGATATGTAATAGTTGGAGGAGTTTTAGACTTGGGATACTTTTTTCTGTTCTCGTCATCATAAGTCCATTTGTCACCTTTAGGATTATTACCAACCATTAAAATATTCATCTTTTTCCTTTGTAATTTGTAAAAACTAGTTTGGAAATATTTCTTTTTTGAAGGATTGAAGAAAATTTGATTCTCTGTTTCGGTGTTTAAAAATTGTAATGATTCGATTCGATTTAGTTTTATAGAATCAATATTATTGATTCTTTTTTCAAGCCAATTGTCACAAGGATCTATATAATTTATTTTTTTTATGTTACTTTTTGAAAGCTTGTCTAAAAGAACCGTGATATCTGAATTTTTATCAGTTGAGTTAATATATTCTACTTCATCAAAATATTTTAAACAGTAATCGTAGTATTTTTTCATACTAACCCTNTGAAAAAAAATCTTTTTTTTGTGAAATTTATATTGTTTGAAAAAAAGAAACTCTTCAATTAAGTACGTTTTGAACTTATAATCGAATAGGGGAGATTTTTCAAAAAGTTGATTAGGAAATATGATGTTTACTTCTTCCAATTTTACTGCATTTTTTACTACAATAAATCACGTTATCCCAATCTCGCTTCCATTTTTTTCTCCATTTGAACGGAAATTTACAAACGGGACATGTCTTTTCGGGTAGATAAGTTTTTTTCAACTTTTGTTAGGTTTCTGGTATCCTTTTCTGATATTTCTTTTTGGGAATGAGTATCCGTCGCAACCACTAATTGTTGCAACCTTTGCTGTGTTTAGATTTATAAACCCATCCTTAGAAATAAGACCATCATCCACATTTAATTCAACAATTTTACCCACAATTAATCTTGACTTATTGTAATTGATTTTTATCTCTTCTACAAACTTCATTCCAATCTTTATCGAAGAGGAACTAACAAATGGAGCAGGAAAACCATTGATAGTCTCTGAGGAAATTTTTGCGATATCAAATTCAGAAATGTCTCTGTCATATTTAGCTGAGGTATGGTGGGCCTGATCAGCAAAGTCTTCTTGTACAGAATTAATGGTATAATATGAGTTTTGCTTAATATTTAAATAAGTGTGTCTTGGGACAATTTCTGTTGGTCTTAAAAAAAAACCTAACAAAGGGGGGTTTGAACCAAGATGTGTTATCGAACTAAATACAGCTAAATTCTTTACTCCTTTATCCGAAATTGTTCCGATTAAATTTGCTGACTTGTATCCTGAGCAAGAATTAATTAAATTAATTCTGAATATTTTATCAAGATTTTCAATTTGCTCTTCGTCAAAATGCATTTACTTAAAAACTTTTTTGTAAAGAAAAGATGCAAGAACTGAACCAATTATTCCTGTAATCAAAAAATAAACAAAAAAGTCACTAGAAGATACATTACTGCCAACTACTTGTGGGTCAATAAAGCTTAATAAAGATGGACCAAAGCTAACAGCAGGATTAAAAACAGCTCCGGAGATATCACCAACTGAAAAAGCTCCAGCAGTAACTGTAAGGCCTATCGCCAATCCATAAAACTGATTTCCTTTTAGACTTTCGTTAAGCGCCACATTAAGTATTACAAAAACTAATAAAAATGTGAATAAAATTTCTGCAACAAAAAAACTTTGAATTTCAGTNGTTTTAGAAACCACTGAAAATGAATCTTGTCCAAGTCCAATCATCGTGTATACTGCAACTACTGAACCTGTTAATTGACTCGCGATATATTTACCAGATTCTTTTAAATCAATTTGGTCGTTTATATACATTGCTAGGGTTACAACTGGGTTATAATGTGCTCCTGAAATATGAGCTCCCATGTAAACTAAAACTGCTAATCCAAGACCTATTGCTATTGGATTTTCCGTTAAGCCAATGATTAATACGAGAAAAAAAGTACCGATTAGTTCTATTATATATTTTTTCATGAATAATTTTTTAAATTTGAAACCTGATTCGAATATAAAAATTATTTAAAGAACATGAGAGCAATTATTTTCACTTTATTATTATTCACAGTTAATTTGAGTTTTTCTCAAATTAACACACCTAGAGTTAGCCCAGCTTCTGAAGTTGAACAAATGGTTGGTTTAACCGAAATTGAGATTGAATACAGTAGACCCTCGATGAGAGGAAGAGAAGTATTTGGAAATTTAGTTCCTTTTGGTAAAGTTTGGAGAACTGGAGCAGATAATAGTACTAAGATTAGTTTTGATACTGATGTCATAATTTCCGGAAAAACAATTCAGTCAGGAACCTATTCAATTTTTTCTATTCCTAACAAAGAAAGTTGGGAGATTATCTTTTACTCTGATGTTGAACTTTGGGGNGTTCCTAGGGATTGGTCAGAAAATAAAATAGTGTTTTCATCAATGTTTGATGTTAAAAAGTTAAAGAAAAGTAATACCGTAGAGACTTTTACAATTTCTTTTAATGATTTAACTAACAACGATGTAAATATGAGTATTTCTTGGGAAAATACTTCAGTAGATATCAAAATTGAAGTTCCTACAAGATCGATGGTTGAAAGTGATATAAATAAGGTTTTAAGTGATAATCCTAAATCATCAGACTATTATGCTGCAGCTGTATTTTACAGACAGGAGAATATAAATCTTGATAAAGCTTTAGAATGGATGAATAAGGCAATTGAAATGAATGAATCTCCGAGGTTTTGGCAATATAGACAACAATCCTTAATAATGGCAGCTAACGATAAATTTGCTGACGCGGTTGACGCTGCAAAAAAGTCTTTAAATCTAGCGATTGAGGCTGACAATCAGGATTATATCAAAATGAATAGGGAATCAATTGCCGAATGGTCTAAAAAACTTTAATTTTTTTTGATAATTGTATTTATAAGGTACGATATCAGAATAACTAAAGTGCATCCAAAAACATTCAGCCAAAGGAAAGGCATCCAATCATAAAACCATGCAATAATTATTATTGCTTGTGTTATTATAGCACCTGAAAAGACAGCATTTGATTTAATTTTATTCAAAAAGAAAGCAATTAAAAATATCCCAAGTACATTTCCATAGAATATGGATCCAATAATGTTTACAAGTTGAATCAGATTGTCTGCTAAATAAGCAAAACATGCAATAGTAATTGCACATAAACCCCAAAACAAAGTCATAAGTTTTGTATAATAGACAATATTTTTGTCATCTATGTGATCAAAATTCCTTTTTAAAATATCAACAGTTGTGGTGGTTGCTAGAGCGTTAAGTTCACTAGAAGTTGATGACATTGCAGCACTGATAATAACCGCTAAAAGCAACCCAATAAGTCCTTTAGGAAGATTTTCAAGAATAAAATGTATAAAAACATAATCTTTATCATTGGATTCAATTTTCTGTTTCTTTAATTCTGCTGCTTTACCGATCAAAATTTTGGCTCTGTCTCTTAAATATTGTTCTTGCTCACTGAGATTGTTAATTTTGTCTTTAAGTTCTTGGCTTTCAGAGATTAAAAACTCGTTAACAACTAACGTTTTCTCTTTGAAATTGTCTTCTAAACTTTCTTTCAGTTCAATGTATTCATTCTGATAAACTGTATTAAAAATAACTTCTTCTCCTTGGGGATTGAAATTAATAGGGGATGGGTTAAACTGATAAAATACAAACACCATCACCCCAATAAAAAGTATAAAAAATTGCATTGGAATTTTAAATACACCATTGAAAATCATACCCAATTGCATTTCTTTTAATGATTTTCCAGATAAATATCTTTGAACTTGACTTTGGTCAGTACCAAAATATGACATCATCAAAAAAGTACCTCCTAAAATTCCACTCCAAACGGTATATCTATTTTCTAAGTCAAATGAAAAATTCAAAACTTCCATTTTTGAATTTACTGAAGCAATTTTTATTGCATTACTAAAGCTTATGTTTTCTGGCAATAAACTTAATGTTGTAAATAGTACAACTACCAGACCGACTAAAATAACGGCCATTTGATATTTTTGGGTGTAATTTACTGCCTTTGTACCACCTGAAACTGTATAGATGATTACTAAAGAACCGATAATAATATTTAAGGTTAACAAATCCCAGCCAAGAACTGTTGATAAAATAATCGACGGGGCAAAAATTGTTATTCCTGCAGACAGACTTCTTTGAACTAAAAATAATACTGCAGTTAAAGACCTTGTTTTTAAGTCAAAGCGACTTTCCAGATATTCATATGCTGTATAAACCTTTAATTTGTGATAAATTGGAATGAAAATCATACAAATTATAACAATTGCAATTGGTAAACCAAAGTAAAATTGAACAAATCCAAGACCATCATTATATGCTTGACCAGGTGTGGATAAGAAAGTAATTGCACTTGCTTGTGTAGCCATAACAGACAATCCAATTGTCCACCATTTAGCATCGTTTCCAGCTTTTAAATAAGCGTTTGCTGTTTTAGCACCAGTCGTTTTGATAGTACCATAAATTACAATGAGTAACAGTGTAAAAATTAACACAAACCAGTCTAAACTTTGCATTGCTAAAACTTATTGGTTATGTATAAAAAAATCAAAAAATAGAAACAGTTTAGAAGTAAAAGAATTGTGTATTCTTTAAACCATTTGATTTTTTTTAAATCCATTTATTTTGAATCTTCATTACTTGTTCAATAACATCCCTGACACAACCATTGCCTCCATTTTTTTGAGAAACGTAATTAGCTGCAGCTTTTACTTCTGGAACAGCATCTTGTGGGCAGCAACCTATACCCGCTGCTTTGATTATAGGAATATCAGGAATATCATCACCCATAACCAGAATTTCTTCATTACTTAAACCGTACTTGTTTATAATATCGTTGAAGTGGATTATTTTATCATGGGATCTTAAATGTATCTCATCAATACCTAGATTATTTAATCTTTTTTTTACTGCTTCATTAGTTCCCCCTGAAATAATTCCAATTTTATATCCATTATCTATTGCAAACTTCATAGCAAAACCATCTTTAACATTCATCGTTCTTAATAGTTCACCTGTCTCACTTATCAATAAACTACCGTCTGTAAGAACTCCATCCACATCAAAAATGAAAGCTTTGATATTGATTAATTTTTGTTTGTAATTAATTTCCATATTTTTCTTTTATCATCTTGCTTATGACTGTATACAGTGACTTAATTTCTTCATTCTTTAGCATATTTTCATGCATCTTCATTATGTTCATATCATTTCTACGCGCTGGTCCTGTTTGAGCCTTTATGGGGTCTAATTTATGAATTTTATTAACTGTTTCATTGATCAAAGGTTTCAAAATATTAAAATCTAAATTTTTTGAATCAATAATTTCTTTAGAAATACCAAATAAAAAATTTGTAAAATTATTTGAAATTATAGCAGCAAGATGTAGAGTTTTTCTTTCTTCAAAGTTTATCTCATAATGTTTACAGTTAAGATCTAGAGATAATTTTTTTAGGGTTTCTAAATCTTTATTGTTTTCAGCTTCGATACAAATTGGAATTTCAGAGTAATTTAATTTTTGTGATTTAGAAAACGTTTGTAGTGGGTAAAATACACCTCTTCTGTTTTTATTATTAAGCGAGTTATATGGTGTACTACCAGATGTGTGAACTACAAGCTTATTTTTAAACTGAATTTTGTCACTAACCTCGGAAATTGATTTATCACTGACACAGATGACATAAATGTCGGATTCACCAAGATTTTCAATTTCATTAATTACTTTAACCCTTTCATCAAAGTCTATAGATCTTGAGCACCATTCGTTTAACTTTATTTTGGTTGAATTGTGGAATAAATTTACTAGATGAAACCCAACATTCCCTGACCCAATAATTGTAACTTTTATCATATAAAAAATGAATGTGTAAAATTTACAAAATAAATAATATAATTAGGTATAAAAAAAGCTAAAATGGTATTAAATTTGTAAGCCATAAAAACCTAATGGATACACTTAAAAAAATTCTATTTTCTAACAGGCTAACAGGTGTCTTATTTATCGCATTTGCAGTAGCAATGGCNATNGGAACTTTTATGGATGCCGGTCAGGAAACTTCACCAACTCCGCTTACAAGAAATTTAATTTACAACGCATGGTGGTTTGAAGCGATTATGCTTCTATTTGTAATCAATTTTATTGGTAATATTTTCAAGTATAATTTACTCAATAAAAGAAAATGGCCAGTACTTGTTCTTCATTTATCATGGGTGTTTATTTTACTCGGAGCATTTGTTACTAGATACATAAGTTATGAAGGGGTCATGAGTATNNGAGAAGGTGCAACTGAAAGCTCTTTTCTTTCCGAAAAAACCTACTTGACAGTTTATATTGATGGTGATTATGAATTAGACGGTCAGTTAATGAGAAAAGTTGAGGAAAAAAAAGTTGATTTTTCACCAAGAATGGAAAACAATTTTTCACTCAATACTGAGTATGGAGGTAGTCCTATCTCTATAAAATTAAATGAGTTTATTAACGGAGCTGAAGAAGATGTTGTATTTGATGAAAACGGAGATTACTATTTAAAAATTGTTGAGTCAGCAGGAGGAATGCCGCACAACCATTTTCTAAGAGATGGATCTACAGAAAATATTCATGGAACTCTGTACACTTTAAATAACTTTATTGAAGGTGCTGTAAATATATCATTTGATGAAAATTATGACCTGTTTATAAATTCTCCTTATGACGGAGAATATATCGTTATGGCGTCTATGACCCAAGGTCTTTTAGAAAAAAATATAACAGAGCCGTTAAATTTGAGGGCTAGATACATAATTAACAATCAACAACTTGTTTTTCCAAAGCCAGTAATCAAAGGTGTTTTTGATATTGTTAAAAAATCTGAGCTTCTTAAATCAGATCAAGATGGCCTTGAACTTTTGGTGTCAACGCCTGAGGAATCCAAACTAGTTAGAGTAATAGGAGGTAAGGGAACAAATAACGCTTTCAAAACCTTTACTGTTGGAAATCAAGATTTTACAATTAGATATGGTTCTAAAGTATATGATTTACCCTTTAGCATAAAGCTTAATGATTTTATCGCAGAAAAATATCCAGGAACTGATAAGAGTTATTCGTCATTTGCAAGTGAAGTTACTGTTCTGGATAAAGAAACTTTTGATTATAGAATATACATGAATAATATTTTAAATTATCAAGGTTACAGATTTTTTCAAGCCTCATTCGATCCAGATGAANAAGGCACTATACTATCNGTCAATCATGATTTTTGGGGTACATTGTTAACTTATATTGGATATATTCTCCTGTATATAGGTCTTGTTGTTATTCTTTTTGCAAGATTCACAAGATTTGATTCCTTAAAAAAACAGCTTGAGGTTGCTAGAAATAAAAAGACTAAACTTTTAACATCATTNTTAATNCTATTNACTATTTCTGNNAGCGGTCAAGGATTTGGAGTGCATAGCTCATCTTCNTCTGATATTGAGAAAATTGANTCNATATTATCAAAAAATATTGCNTCNAAAGAACAAGCTGATAAATTTGGNAGACTGGTAATACAGGATTTNGGTGGTAGAATGATGCCTATNAATACNTATTCCTCAGAGCTTTTGCGTAAGCTAAGCAAGAAAGATCATTACAATGATTTTGANGCGAATCAGGTTTATTTGTCGATGCAGGAAAGCCCATTGCTTTGGTACAGTGTTCCTTTAATATTTTTGAAAAGTAAAAAAGCAGATTCTATTAGGAGTATAATTGGAGTTCCAAAAGATTTAAAACATGCATCATTAGTTGATTTTTTCACTGAAAGGGGAGAATACAAATTAGGACCCTATCTAGAAGAAGCATACAGAGCAGCAGTCCCCAATGCTTTTCAAAAAGAATTCAGAGAAACCGATCAGCGTGTAAACCTGCTTTATAACGCAATTCAAGGTACTACACTCAAAATTTTCCCTATTCCAAATGATGAAAATAACGAATGGATTTCCCCAAGTGAAAATAGGTTTGATGTTGTTCTTACCGACTCACTATATTCAAATTTTATAAATACCGGATTCAAAACGTATTTATATTTCTTAAACGAGGGTAAAAAATCNGGTGAATACAGTGGAGCTGATGATATCTTNTTAGCAATAACAAATACTCANAATAGATATGGTTCTGAAGTNATGTTGACAAAAAATAAAGTAGATGCAGAAATTCTATATAATAAGTATGATATTTTTAAAGCTTTATTTAGTTGGTATCTATACGCCAGTACTATTTTATTTATCGCATTAATCATACAGATTTTCAACAGAAATAAATTAATTAATGGGCTTATTTCGATTTCAAAATTTTCTATTTACNTACTTTTCTTTATTCACGCAATAGGATTGATTGCAAGATGGTATATTTCAGGTCACGCGCCTTGGAGTGACGGATATGAATCTATGATTTATGTAGCTTGGGCTACAATGTTGTTTGGAATCTATTTTGGCAAAAAAAGCGAGTTAACCCTTGCATCTACAACTTTTGTAACCTCAATGATACTGATGATAGCCCATTGGAGTTGGATGGATCCAGCAATAGCGAACCTAGTTCCTGTTCTAGATAGCTATTGGTTGATGATTCATGTTGCGGTTATTGTTGGAAGCTATGGTCCATTTACAATTAGTATGATTTTGGGTATTGTTTGTCTCCTACTGATGATTCTTGCAAATAAAAAAAATAAGGAATTATTAAATATAAATGTGAATGAGCTTGTTTTAATAAATGAAATGTCAATGACAATAGGTCTTGTTATGCTTACGATCGGGAATTTTCTAGGGGGTATGTGGGCTAATGAGAGTTGGGGGAGATATTGGGGATGGGACCCAAAAGAAACTTGGGCCTTGATAAGTATTATGGTTTATGCTTTTGTTATTCACATGAGATTAATTCCTGGATTAAAAAGTAATTTTGCTTTTACTGTAGCTTCAATTTTATCATTTGGATCGATTATAATGACCTATTTTGGAGTTAATTTCTATCTAGCTGGTCTTCACTCATATGCAAAAGACGACCAAGAGATAAGTGTAGTGTTTATTTCNATTACATTAGCAATTATTTTTATTCTNTCACTTTTAGCTTACCCNAAGTACAAAAAATATCTAAAAAATAATCGTTAAATTACAACCCTAATGTCTGATAAAAATATATACAAGGGTGTAAATACTATATGTACGCATGTGGGTCAAGTTAAGGATGAACAATTTGGAGGTTCTGTTTCTCCAATTTATCCTGGCACATCATATGAGTATATTGACAAAGAAATAGACAGATATCCTAGATATAGCTCAACACCAAATCAGGAATTTCTTGCAAAAAAAATATCTGCTCTTGAGGAAACTGAAGATGCAATAATATTGGGTTCTGGAATGGCTGCAATAAGTACTTCATTATTAGCTTTTTTAAATTCTGGAGATCACATAGTTCTTCAAAATGATATTTACGGAGGAACAAGAAATCTTGTTGAAGCACAGTTTAAGAGATATGGCATACAGTATTCATTTACCGATGGATTAGATGTCCAGTCATTTGAAAAAGAAATAAAGCCAAACACCAAAGCTATATATATTGAAACTCCTTCAAATCCTCTTTTAAAGCTGGTTGATATTAAAAAAATTGCTGATTTATCTAAAAGTAAAAATTTAATATCATTTATTGATAATACGTTTGCAACTCCTTTAATTCAAAAGCCACACAAATTAGGAATTGATATAATTTTACATAGTGCTACTAAATACTTTGGTGGTCATAGTGATATTTGTGCTGGTGCAGTTGCCGCTTCTACTGAACACAGGGAAATTATTTGGAACCTTTCAAAAAATATTGGAGGTAGTTTAAGTGATTATACAGCTTGGCTTTTAGAAAGAAGTATGAAAACTTTATCAGTCAGATTTTTTGCACAGCAAAAAAATGCAGAGCAATTATCGAAATATTTATCCGAATGTAGATATATTGACAAGGTTTATTATCCAGGTCTTGAAGAACATCCGAATCACGAAATTGCAAAAAAACAAATGACTGGTTTTGGTGCAGTAATTTCATTTGAATTAAATAATAAGGTTGATCCAAAAACTTTCTTAAAATCTCTGAAAATGATTAACCCATCTATGAGTTTTGCGGGTGTAGAAAGTACAATGTTATCTCCAGCTGAAACATCTCATTATCTACTTACTCCTGAAGATAGATTAGCGCAGGGTATTACTGATAATCTTATTAGATTCTCTGTTGGAATAGAAGATGTTCCAGATATACAAAATGATATAGAGCAAGCCTTTAATAATTGTAATTAACGATAATTATGAAAATTGATATTTTAGCAATAGGTGCACATCCAGATGATGTTGAGTTAGGTTGTTCAGGGACAATTGCAAAGGAAATTGCAAACAACAAAAAAGTTGGAATATTAGATTTAACCAAGGGTGAGTTAGGTACTCGTGGAAGTGCTGAAATCAGAGAAAAAGAAGCAAAAGATGCTGCTAAAATTTTGAATGTTGCTTTTCGTGAAAATTTAAATTTCANAGACGGTTTTTTTAAAAATGATGAAGAACATCAATTAAAATTGATCCAAGTAATAAGAAAATATANACCTGATATAATTTTNTGTAANGCAATNGATGANAGACANATTGATCATCCAAGAGGTGCTAAATTGGTNATTGATTCATGTTTTTTAAGTGGACTAAAGAAAATAGTAACNGAATATAACAATAAAGAACAGGAACCCTGGAGNCCATTAAATATTTATCATTACATACANTGGAAAAACTTAAAACCNGATTTTGTTGTTGATATTAGTAATTTTTTTGAGATAAAAATTAAAGCTGTTAANTCATTCAAGTCTCAGTTTTATAATGAGAACGAACCGGTTCATAATACGCCAATTTCAACAAAGAATTTCCTTGATAGCATTGAGTACAGGGCAAGGGATTTGGGTCGACTTACTAATGTCGATTATGCAGAGGGGTTTATCTCGGCTCGTCTTCCGTTAATTGATAGCATAAGTGTCCTAAAATAATCTTTGATTTCTTTTTTGTAGAGAAATACAAAAAAATTACATTTGCATTCCAAATAATGGTGGTTGTAGCTCAGTTGGTTAGAGCGTCTGATTGTGGTTCAGAAAGTCGCCGGTTCGAATCCGGTCTTCCACCCAAAATATAAGCCCTCATATATTGAGGGTTTTTTATTTTTATCTTATTTTTAATTATATGAAAGCTTTACAGATTATTTTACTTTTTACCTCATCCTTCGTTTTTTCTCAAAACAGCGTATATCCATATCTTGACTCTGATCTTGATGTTACAAAGAGAGTAGAGGACCTAATGAATAGAATGACTCTCTATGAAAAGGCATGTCAAATGAACCAGTTCGTTGGGCTTGAGCATATGAAAAAAGCAGAAAAAGATTTATCACCTGAGGATATGAAAAAAAGTGATGCTCAAGGTTTTTACAAAGGAGTGTTTTCTGAAGATGTAAAGCAAATGATTATTAATGGTCAAATAGGTTCTTTTTTACATGTAATNACCGCTNAGGAAGCTAATTATTTACAGCAGTTGGCAAATAAGTCTAAGTTAAAAATACCATTGCTTATTGGTATTGATGCAATACATGGAAATGCNCTATATAGGGGAGCTACTGTTTATCCATCTCCGATAACAATTGCTTCCACTTGGGATGAAAATAACTCATATGATGTTGGTATCCAGACTGCTTTAGAAATGAGATCTACAGGGTCTCATTGGGCATTCACACCTAATATTGATGTTATGAGAGATGCTCGATGGGGTAGAGTTGGTGAAACTTTTGGAGAAGACCCATACTTAGTAACCCAAATGGGTACTGCCATGATAAATGGACTTCAACAGGGAGATTTCACCGGAACTAAAAAAGTTATNGCTTGTGCAAAACATTTAATAGCTGGAAGTGAACCCATTAATGGTCTAAATTTATCACCAATGGATATTTCTGAAAGAACCTTAAATGAGATATATCTACCACCTTATAAAAGTGCCGTTGATGCAGGTGTATTTTCGATTATGGCAGCTCATAATGAGGTAAACGGCGTACCATCTCATTCAAACAAAAAACTAATGACAAATATTATTAGAAATGAATGGGGGTTTGATGGTTTTTATGTAAGCGATTGGTTAGATATCGAAAGATTAGAAACCTTACACAAAGTTGCAAGAAATTTTAAAGAAGCTGTATATCTTGCTGTAGATGCAGGAATTGACATGCATATGCATGGTCCAAATTTCCCTGAATTAGTCGTTGAATTAGTAAACGAAGGTGTTTTGTCAGAAGAAAGAGTTAATTATGCGTGTTCAAAGATATTGGAGGCAAAATTCAAGTTGGGTCTATTTGAAAATAGATTTGTAGATGAAGATGATATTTCTAAAAAAATATTTAATCAGCACCATACAGAAACAGCTTTAAAACTAGCTAGACAAGGAATAGTTTTGTTAAAAAATAATGATGTATTACCGCTAGTAAGCCCTAAAAATTCAAAAAACAAAATATTAGTAACTGGACCAAATGCTAATAACCAATCAATATTAGGTGATTGGCACAGTGCTCAACCTGATGAAAATGTATACACAGTATTTGAAGGAATAAAAAAAATTGGCACTGAAATGGGTTATTTAGTCGATTACCACAATTCAAATGAAAATATAAAGAGGATTTCAGAGAAAGATATCAGTAAAACAATTGAAATTGCCAATGAATATGATTTAATTGTACTGGTAGTCGGTGATAATTCAATGAGATATAAGTGGAATCAAAAAACAGCAGGAGAAAACACAGCTAGAGCTGAACTAAATTTAGCAGGAAAGCAATTAGAGTTGGCAATGAGATTAAAGGAGTCTGGAAAGAATATAATTGTTGTGTATGTGAATGGAAGACCAATTTCAGAGCCATGGATATCCGAAAATATAAANGCAATAATTGAAGCATGGGAGCCTGGAAGTTATGGNGGTTTGGCAGTTGCTGAAATTATGTTTGGTAAAATAAATCCAAGTGGAAAGTTACCCCTGACTGTAGCAAGATCAGTTGGTCAATTAAAAATGTTTTATAATCATAAGCACTCAATGTATTTTAGAGACTATGCTATGCAAACTAATAAACCACTCTATTCATTTGGATTTGGTCTCAGCTACACAAAATTTGATATTAGCGCACCAAAACTAAACAGTTCAAAATTTAAGAAAGGTATCCTGAGTGTTTCGGTTAATGTAAAAAATGTTGGTGAAATNGCNGGTGATGAGATTGTTCANCTTTATATTTCTGATAAATATAGNAGTATAACNAGACCAGTAAAAGAANTAAAAGCNTACCAGAGGGTTAGTTTGAAGCCAGGAGAATCAAAAGAAATTGTATTTGAATTGAACAAATCGGCTTTTGCATATTATGATTCAGAGATGAATTATGTTGTTGAAGCAGGTGATTTTGATATCCTTGTGGGTAATTCTTCTAGGGATGAAGACCTTAAGAATACAAACTTTAATATTGAAAAAACATTTTATTTAAGAGATTAATACTAACTTTAATAAATTA
>FUFK010067129.1_pt1 | contig 17749 bp, 19 predicted proteins | sample 1021851 | NCBI WGS metagenome assembly FUFK01 (sample SAMEA51879418, study PRJEB19060) | metagenome | reverse complement strand
GTGGATGACGAGACCGGTGAGGCATTGATTCAACGCGATGACGATCAGGAAGATACGATCCGCAACAGGCTCTCTGTCTATCACGATCAGACGCGGCCCTTGGTCGATTTCTATCGTGAGCTCGATGGAGTGATCTATCATCAACTCGATGGCGTGGGTGCTGTTGACGACATCACGCTACACATAATGGCGGCATTGGGTTAGGTAGTAATTCGCACGACTTTGCTTGTCATCAAATATAAAGCTTGATAGCGTCTCACTTGAGGCTGGGCACATTAGGAGGGAACTCATGGCCGCTGCGAAGAAAGCAACAAAGAAAAAACCCGCTGCTAAGAAAAAAGTAGCAGCAAAGAAGAAAGCTCCTGCTAAGAAGAAGGCAGCAGCNAANAAGAAAAAGGCTCCTGCTAAGAAGAAGGTAGCAGCGAAGAAGAAAGCTCCTGCTAAGAAGAAGCCAGCAGCTAAGAAGAAAAAGGCTCCTGCTAAGAAGAAGCCAGCAGCTAAGAAGAAAAAGGCTCCTGCTAAAAAGAAGGCAGCAGCTAAGAAAAAAGCCCCTGCTAAGAAGAAGGCAGCAGCTAAGAAAAAAGCCCCTGCTAAGAAGAAGGCAGCCAAAAAGAAGAAGTAAGTTCTCTTTGCGCCACGTTTGGGAGTGGCAGCAGANAATAAAGCCGGCATCACTGCCGGCTTTTTTATTGCCGATGGTTTTGATTGCTNANAATACTTCAGGGAGTGCGCCTTCATGAGTCCTCTGCCAGGTATCCGAACGTGACCCCTGTGCTCTATCACTACCCCATGTCGCCTTATTCCGAAAAGCTCCGATTGGCCATGGGTTTGAGCGGTATAGCTTGGGCGTCGATACAAGTGTCTCCGCAGCCCCCGCGAGGCACTCTGGATCAGATATTGGGCGGCTATCGTCGCATTCCTGTGTTGCAAAGAGGCGCACATTTTTATTGCGACACGCGTTTGGCTGTTGAAGCGCTGAATGACGACGATCCCTCGGTCACTCAGCTTGATGCGGATGACGAGGCCCTGCGTGATTGGGCTGAGCGCGAAATTTTCTTTGCCGTGTTCTCCGTCGTCTCGCCGATCACAGTGCTGGGTTTTTTAGCCAGACAGCTGGGGCTCTTGGGCGTTGTAAGGTTTACCCGTGACCGCACGCACATGATGCGTAACGCCACACTTGACGTNTTGACTGCCGAGCAAGCCCGAAAAGCGGTGCAGGAATTTATCGCGCACCTTGGCGNGCGCCTCTCTGCCAGTCTGTATTTNTCGGGTAAGCNGCCCGGTTATCTTGATCTGTGTTGTTACCACCCGTTGTGGATNGCCTGTNAGATTGATCGGCGCGTGGCCTNACCCTGGCNGCCGATAGTCTCCCAGTGGATGAAGCGCATGGATNCTCTCGGACATGGCGAGGTGTTGCCGGTAACCTGGGATCGCGCTTTGCAGGATATTGCTGAAAACCAGTCAGTCGTTGCTGGGGTGGTTGCCGAGCCTTATCGGGCGGGTGAGAGCATCGTCGTGGCGCCGTCTGATTACGCCCGAGACGAGACGGCCGGTGAGCTGGTGAGACTGGATACTAATCGAATCGTGATGTCACGGACGTTGGAGTCGGGTCACGTAATCTATTTGCACTTTCCGCGTAAGGGCTCTGATTTGCGACGACTTTAATGGTGTTTGAGGTTTGCTGTCGCAAGCTGGTTTTTACGCCACTGCGACGGTGACGCCCCGGTCCATTGAATAAACGCGCGGCGAAAGTTAGACACATCGCTGAAGCAGAGGCGTTGTGCGACGTGGTCCACCGACAGTCCGGAGTGTCTCAGCAATTGCGTCGCATGCTTGCAACGAGTCGAATCCAGCAGCACCTGAAACGAGGTGGATTCGTCGTGTAATCGACGACGGTAGGTGCGGGTGCTTAGATTTAGCATGGATGCCATCTGGTCCAGCCCTGGGTATTGGCCCTCCAACTTGTCTAGCGCGGCCAGTGTGCGTTCCGTGCAACTCGCGTTATCTGACAGATCGGCCAGNAGTCGCGCGCACTCTNCGTCATAAAGAGCCCTGAGTGTCGGGTTTGACGTGGGAAGGGGTGCTTTTGTCAGTGCNCCGGGGATGGTTAGCGTCGCTCTTTTGGCATTGAAGCGGACGTTATTCCCAAAGATTTCTGTGAAAGCCGTTTTATCCTGAGGGGCGTCGTAAGGGAACGACACCTCAACATCGACCGCCGGTGTTTGCAGCAGATCGGACAGGGTCTTCTGAGCGGCAGAAAATACCGCTTCATAGGAAAAGCGAATCGAGGGGGATGGCGACGTCAGGCTCAACGTCAGACCGATTCGACTCGCTTCGGGATCTTTGTAGTGATCGATCTGTGCCTGTCGACCCGTCAGCAGCGGTCCGTAGCGGACAAGCGTGTCCATCACTTCGAGTAGATTGGCACATGCAAGGAAGGTTTGCCCCACGACTGCATGGGCGCCCAGATTCAGCTGTTGTCCCACAGTCAGGCCCAGGGAGGGGTCACCCGTTGCCTCTAAGGCGTTGGCAATGATCTGGTCTGCATGCACTTCGTCGATGCGCAACCCCGGGCTACTCAGCGTGTCGAGGCTCAGCCCGGTGTTGTTAAAGAGTTGTTCAGGTGCGCAGCCCCGCTCAAGGGCGAGTGCCACAAGAACCAAGAGATACTGGCTGGGTATGGACGATTCCATACCCCATTTGGCCATAAATGACCTTTATTTGGCAAGATGATACCTTGAGTCACNGTTTGACAAGACCGAACATGGGCCATCAATTCAAGGAGTGTGAGCAATGAAGATTGAATGGAGNGAGAAGACACCCCGAAAAATTCAGCAGTTCCCGAATCCGGACTATCCNAGTGAGAACCCTGAGCTCGAGGATGTGCTGACTAGTGCAGATGTGGATCACGTCGCGCAGATTTTTAAGACGCCGCTGACCGGCTCGTATAACTGGGACTACTCGGTTCAGGACGACCGCATTAAAAAGCTGTATGAGCTGGGTAAGCAGCTCAACTGGGATCCGCAAATGGATATCAACTGGGATCAGCCTTGGCCAGAGGANGAAGGTCAGGCTGAGCTCATGAATTTGCATGACTACCCTCCCTATCTTGCGTTGTCCAACAAGGAGCGCGACGAATTCTGGTTGCACATGAACGCCTGGTCTCTNTCGCAGTTTCTACACGGAGAACAGGGGGCCCTGTTGGTTGCGAGTCAGCTCTGTTCCTGCGCGCCAACCTTCAATGCGAAGCTGTATGCGGCATCTCAGACGTTTGACGAGGCCCGACACGTTGAGGTCTTTAATCAATACATCCAAAAGCGTGTCGGATTGATGTATCCGATTAACACTCATCTCAATAGCATCATCGACAAAATTCTCACGGACCCACGATGGGACCTGAAATTTATCGGCATGCAGATCGTGATCGAGGGTCTGGCGCTGTCTGCCTTCAATACAACGCGTGAGACAACTCCCGACCCGGTGCTGAAGGATATCGTTTACCTCGTGACCCGTGACGAAGCGCGCCACGTGACGTTCGGCGTGAATTACCTCGAGGAGTTCGTGCAAACACTGACCGTCGAAGAGCGGGAGGAGCGCGCCCTGTTTGCGTTCGAGGCCTGTGCGATCAGTCGTGAGCGCCTGGTTGCAACGGATGTGTTCCGTCGCTTTGGCTGGGACGTTGAGGAGAGTCGTCGCAAAGTNCTNGANGGGTTTGTCATGTCCACTTTCCGCAACCTGTTGTTCCAGAGAGTGGTCCCCAACCTGAGGAGAATCGGCCTGCTCACCGATGCGGTGCGTCCTCGATTTGAAGAGTTGGGTATTCTTGACTACGAGTCGATGGCTGATGACGGTGATATCGACTGGGCCAAGCTGGAGCGGCCTTTAGACACCACTGAGGCGCAGAGCCATGAGCAAAGCATGCTGGCGGCGTTTCACGAGGCGTTCGAAGCAGATCAGGCGGTAGCGGGTTAAGAGCCGTGGTGATAGCCTNTGCCCGNCACTGGGACGCACTGCGGGCCTTGGGCATGAGTCAACAGAAAAGGAAATAGCAGTCGATGACGGTAATCACCTTTATTCAGCATGATGGCTCAGAGCGTATGGTCGACGGTGACGTGGGTCTGTCTCTGATGGAGACCGCGCTCAAGCANGATGTGCCGGGNATTGATGCNGACTGCGGCGGCGGGGCTATTTGCGGCACCTGTCACTGTTTNGTCGAGGNNTCAGGCNATNTNCCNGCGCCNGACTCACAAGAAANTGCGATGCTGGGGCTCAGACCTGATCGGGCAGATAATTCTCGATTGGCGTGCCAGATCATGGTGTCAGACGGTATGGCGGACATCACGGTGCGGTTGCCTGAGTTTCAAATGTAGTGTCAATGGCGTTACGTTATACCTATAACATACTGAATAGAATAAAATTATGAACATGCCAATGGGAACTTCAGTGCCGGACTATCGTGGCATGTCTTTGGAAGATCTGGACGTGTCTGATCCACGCATGTTCCAGTACGACTATTGGCACGAGCTGTTTGCTCGACTCCGCGAGGAGTGCCCCATCCACTATCAGCCTGACAGTCCCGCAGGCCCTTTCTGGTCCGTCACTCGCTACGAGGATATCGTCGCAATCGAGCGCGATACCGAGACTTTTTCCTCGGAGCCCTCCATCGCCATTATCGATCCAGAGCCCGATATGATTCTGAAGATGTTCATCGCGATGGATCCGCCTGAGCATGATGACCAGCGCCGCGCAGTGCATCATGTGGTGGCGCCTCGCAATCTTCAAGAATTCGAGGCTCTGATCCGTGAGCGGACTACCGAAGTGTTGGACTCGTTGCCCGAAGATGAGCCATTCGACTGGGTCAAGCTGGTGAGCCGAGACCTCACTACAAAAATGCTGGCTACGCTGTTTGATTTTCCTTGGGAGGAGCGCAATAAGCTCACGGAATGGTCAGACATGTTTACCTCGGATGTCAGAATCACAGCCGGTGAGGGCTACGCTCGCGAGGTCATTATCGAACACATCACAGCCTGCTTGCAGCGTTTCACTGAGTTGTGGCATGAGCGAAAAGGCGACGGTAAAGAAGCGTTTGATCTGATTCGCTTGCTTCAAGCCGACCCTAATACTGAAAACATGGTGGATGACCCGCTGACCTACATGGGCAATATCATGCTCTTGATCGTCGGGGGTAATGACACGACCCGGAACTCTATGTCCGGTGGCGTAGTGTTTTTGAATCAGTTCCCGGAAGAAATGGCGAAGGTGCGGCAGAACCCGGATCTCATACCGTCCATGGTCTCTGAAATCATTCGTTATCAGACACCGCTCCCCCATATGCGCCGCACCACGACCCGAGATGTAGAGCTCAATGGTCGTAAAATCGCGAAAGGCGAGAAGGTGGTGCTCTGGTTTGTATCAGGTAACTACGACGATGCGGTGATTGAGCGGCCGAATGACTTCTGGATTGACCGCCCCAGTGTGCGCAACCATCTGTCATTTGGTGCCGGCATCCACCGCTGTATGGGTAACCGTCTGGCTGAGATGCAATTGCGCATCCTGTGGGAGGAAGCCTTGCAGCGTTTTGAAACCATAGAGGTCGTCGGTGAGCCAAAGCGAACCTGCAACCTGTTCATCAGAGGGTTTACCGAGTTGCCGGTTAAGGTCAGGCGATTTCAGTCCTGATCCCGCTCAAGCCCCCCCCAAGCAGAGATAGTGCTTTTGTGACTCGCTCTCAGAGTCGCTCAGGCGAACGTATGACACCTTCATTGTGACCGCACCGCATACCAGTCGATCTTTGATTGCTGCCGGCATCGATGGATGTCGCGGTGGATGGGTCTGCGCAGGTTGGAACGGTGAAGACTGGTCTCTGGACTGCCTGCCGACCCTTCAGTCGATAGTGCCGATGCTGGCGCCCCGGGCAACGGTTTGTATCGACATCCCCATAGGGCTCTCCAGTGACGGATTCCGGGGCTGTGACCGCGCCGCGAGGCAGTTGCTCGGCAAGCGCAGGAGTAGTGTGTTTCCCGTGCCGCCTAGGTTGGCGCTGGCGCCGCTGACATACGAGGAGATCAATCTCGCGAGTAAGGGCCACTGTGGCAAGGGTGTCAGCAAGCAGGCGTTTCACCTGCTACCCAAGATTCGAGAGACCGAGGCGCTCTTGGGTTCATCCTGCAGCGATAACTTCGATTGGCTGGAAACCCATCCGGAGCTCTGCTTCAGTAGTTTTAATGGGGCCGTACCCATGGAGCATACTAAGAAGACCGACGCCGGCTTTTGCGAGCGGAAAACCGTTTTAGCGTGTCATATATCGGTTCGAACCATTGACCGACTGCTCCAGAGCTTAATGGCGTCAGTGCCGCGTGCGCAGTGCGCTAGGGACGATATGGTCGATGCGTTAGTCTGTGGTGTTGTGGCGCGGCTTGATGGCGAAGAACGCGACTGTCTGCCCCCGGGCGTGCAGGAGTTTGATGAAGTAGGGCTGCCCATGCGAATTTGCTACCCAATAGCCCCCGCATCCCAGTGAAATGACCAGTGAAATAAATAGTGCCTGAGGTCGCCAACAGTCATCCGCTGCAAAGGCAGCGCAAGCTAAGGCGATGGCATCGTCTGGTCGCGTTGGTAACGTCGTGTCAGCTGTTGCTGTGGACCCTGAGCGGCCTGTATTTCGCATTCATTGACATCAATTACGTGCGCGGCCACCAGTTCAAGCTGAGTGTTCCGCCGACTCAACTGGATTTGTCACAGTTGAAGGCCGGATTGGTGTCGGCCAATAAAGTTANGATTCAGGAGCGCCTTGTTGGCGAGCTCATAGTCGGTGTGCAGACAGACGACGGTGTGCAGTGGCTGGACGAGCAGGGCGCACCGATCGCCGCGCTCTCTGGAGAGCAAGCGTTGACGCTCGGTAATGAAAGAACGGTCATCAAGCCCGATCAGGTTGAGTGGGTCGACCGTGACATGCCTGGCAGTGAGTATCGCGGAGCGCCCCTGCCGCTGTGGCGGTTGTGGAAAGCGGAGGATCCTGACCGGGTTGCCTATGTTGATGCGATGTCGGGAGAGGTGACCGTNGTGCGCCATGANGCGTGGCGATGGTGGGACTTCCTGTGGTCGCTGCATATCATGAGTTATGAGGATCGGGATACGATCGGGACGTGGCTGCTCAGGGTATTTTCATTGCTCGCGCTGGCAACCGCGGTGTTGGGATTGTGGTTGTTCCTTCACACACGCGNNCGCCGCACTTCTCAATAGAATAGNNGGACCCAGATATAAGCGAAGAATAGGCCGGTCACGTACGCCACCCAGGCGCCTGACAACAGCCAGACGTTGATTCGGCGTAGCCGCGCACAGGCCGCGGCTTTGATCGGGTCTACAGGACANGGCGCATGGCGTTGCTGCCACCACAACAGGGTGCTGGCGGCCATNAGNCCGCCCGAGAGAACGAATAAGATATCTTTGTGAGCTGAGAGCCACATGATGCCCGGTATCGCCGACGTCAGTCCCGCCATCACGGCGCCGGCGCCGATNGAGATCAGCAGTGCGGGCAGTGCGCAGCACAGTAACGTCGAAGCACTGCCGAAAAGGGCCAGCGAGGGCGCGATGCNGTCTCGCCAATCACCTCTCACGATGCGNTGCCCAAGGCTGNATCACCACGCCGCACCTCAGCAATCCGATAGCCCGCCTGGACGGCAAGATCCGCGATGGTCTGGTCGCTCATAGAAGCGCCGGGAGCCAGCACCAAGCTCAGCGCTTTGGTATCGAGATCGACATAGATCGCAGCAACTTCCTCTCGCTTGCTGAAGATCTTATTCATGGCCAGCGCGCAGAAGTCACAGACGACACCCAGTACGTCTGCGACGATGGGTTCTCCGCCGTCAGCCAGCGCAGATTCAATGTCTTTGGTGCGTGTCAGAATCGGTCCATCACTAGCGGTGTGGCCACTGTGAGAGGTATGGCTTGAATTAGCCTCTTCGTGATCGTGTTGGTCATGCATATCGTGTGTCGCATGATCATCGTGAGCATGATGCTCCTGCGCTGTAGCAGGCAAGCAGAAGCAGAGTGCAGTGATCATGGCGATGTTTTTTATCAGCAGGCTCATCGTGATGCTCCTTCTCAGAAACGGTAGNTAAAATTAAACAGCGGTTGGTTCACAGTGAGGTTGTAGCCGGCCTCGACAAGCAGTGGTCCCATGAAAAAGCGGACTAAGGGGGTGGCCGCGACCGAGTTAGGGTCGGACGGACGGTGGTCAATCTCGAGCATCAGCCAGGTATGTAAATCCCCGGTGTCGCCCTCGTAGGGGGCGAAGCCGATTCTCGCGGCCTGCATGAATTGCTCGCCGAAATGCGAGGCGCCTAGATAGCGCGCCCGGTAACTCGCAAATAGGGATCTTGTTTCCCAGTCCGCCATCACGCCGCCATAAGCCGCAAAACGGTCATCAAGCAGATTGCCGTTGGTGCCAGACGCGATACCTGCGCCACCAAAAAAATAGAGGTTGCCCTGATAGTCAGCACCGAACCAGCGTTTGGCGAGCCAGGTTGGCTGAACCGAATACAGGGCAAAATCGTCATCTCGATTCAACTCTACACGCGGTCCGACAGACCACTGATGTGCAGGTGTGTAGTGCACTAAAACCGAGCTCGATTGCCGATCCGATTCTTCAATCACGGTCCAGCCGCCGGTATAGGAGACTGGGCGGGCAACCGTCACTATGGATGTCAGGCATCCCAGTGTCAGCAGGAATGCGGCCCGCATTGTGATCACTTTTTCTTTCCGGTCAGGATGGAAACCAATTCGGTGACCTTCTCTCTGCGCTCACCGGTCTCGCCGGCTTCGAGGGCGTGTTGCACGCAGGTGTCAACGTGGTCATCGATAATCAATGTTTCCAGGCTCCTCAGCGCGGAGCGAGCGGCCTGCACCTGGCGTACCACGTCGATGCAGTAGCGGTCCTCGGCCACCATTTTTCGNACGGCCCTGATCTGGCCCTCTACGCGCGCCAGGCGGGCATCTGCTTTCTGCTGCGTCTCGTCTCTCACTCAGTCATCTCCTGATTGGAAGTTAAAATACCCTGTGGGGGTATTTTGGTTGGTTCTCAGTATACTCCCCATGGGTATTCAGTCCAATGGCGATCAGGTGATTTCGGNTGCTGGGAGGTCAGCTGCGGCGCCATCTAAANTTCAGGCCTCTGGTTTGCGGGCGAGAGTGGTGAGGGCGAGGGCTAATCTCCAGCGTCTTTTGGCGCGTATAGGGGTGCAGAGTCGAGGAGTTTAGCTATGAAAGGGCATCCCGTTGCGTATTCGCGAAGCGTGATCACCGAGCTGATGGTGCCGAGTTACACCAACTTTGGTGGCAAGGTGCACGGCGGCACGCTGATGTCATTGATGGACAAGCTGGCCTACGTCTGCGCCAGCAAGCACGCAGGCAATTACTGCGTCACGGTATCAGTTGATAACGTGCAGTTTCTTCGGCCTGTTGAAGTGGGCGAGGTGGTATCCCTGATGGGATCCGTCAATTACGTAGGTAAAAAATCGCTTGTTGTGGGGATCAAGGTGGTCGCCGAGAATTTACAGGAGGGCGCCAGTAAACATACGAATACCTGCTACTTCACGATGGTTGCGAAGGATGCAGACGGGTCNACTGCTGAGGTGCCGCCNCTGATCCTGGAGAGTGAGGAAGACGTGCGCCGTTTTTGCAGTGCGCTTCAGCGGCGGCGTATTCGGGAAGAAGGGGTGGCGTTTATGACCGATTACAAGTCGTCCTTCACGGATCATTATGCCGTCGCCGACCTGCTTTCAGAGGAGCGATGTGTCTTGTCTATTAGTGACGCCTGAGGCTCATCAATTCGCTTGCGTGGGCGATTCTGACCCCGCTGTCGCACGCGTCAGGCTAAGCACCATCATCGCGCTCACCGTGGCCAGCATCGCCATGCCGATGAAGGCGTCNGTGTAGTCACCCTGCCACTCCCTGACGCGGGCGATCGTCTGCGTACCAAGCGCGCCACACAGTGTGTCGATCAAGACGATCGTCGCCAGAATGCGTCCATACAGTGGTCCGCTGTAATGGGCCGCGATCAAAATCTGGATGCAGGTAAAAGCGCCGCTGAACCCGAGCCCCGCGAGCACGGCATAGCCGTAAAGTAATGCGTTGGCGCCAACCGCCATCTGGCTAAGCGCAACCAGTGCGATCGCCAGCATCAGTATTGCACTCGCCATGACTCGATGAAGGTCGAAGCGGTCAGACAGCAGCCCAAAGCAGAATTTACCCACCACCGAGCAGCCAAAAAACAGGCTAAACACGGATGGTAGAGAGGACCTTGCGAGTCCGACGTCTCTAGCCAAGTGAATGGATTGGTGCTGGGTCAGTGCGATGATAATGAACCACAGGCTGCCGGTGGCAAAGACGATCGCAGCAAAGCGGCGCGTCAAGAGGACTGGGATGACACGCTGCTCCGGGTCCGATGNGGGGTCTGGGGGTGGTGAGTCCGGCATCACGCGTCTTCCATCGCGCAGTAACAGCCACACGCTACCGAGCATTATCGAGCCGACGCCGACGCCTGTCAGCAGCACGGTCTGTCGCCAGCCCAACTGCTCGATGCCCGATCCGACAGCGAGGGGAAACAGCGCGCCGCCGAGGCTGGATGCCATCAAAAGTATGCCCGTGGCGCGGCCGCGCCCAGAGTCAAACCAGCNGGTCAGCATCACCATGTTGGAGACCAGGCCGCAGAGCGACAGAGCCAGTCCCAGCAGGGCGTAGACGGCGACAAGTTGCCAGAGACTGTTGGTGGCGGAGTAGGCCATTAAGCCCAGAGCCAGGAGCGTGCTACCTAAGCTGATGATGGCGCGGGACGAATAGCGATCGAGCAGCCACCCGGCTGGCGGCGACGTGACAGCGCCGATGACAAAGAATACGGTTGCAGGCAACGTTACCTCGCTCGCTTGCCAGCCGAAGCTATCCATCAATTCGGGATACAACAGAGGGAGCGTATGCAAGGTGACGCCGTTTGAGGCCATGTAAACCAGAAACAGCCCGCTGAGTACGATCCATCGCTGATGTTGAGGTGTAGCCCCGATCATAGGGAGTCAGCCGCTGGTCATTCCGACTGACATTACACCACCGCTTGGCAGCAGGGAATCGCAGTAGCGTCATCGCCTGAGTCACGGGGCTGTCGCGAGGGCTGGTTTGATTGAGCGGCCTGTGTCGGTATGGTGTCTCTCCAAATCTATTCAGCCAGACAGCAGGACGTGTGAGTGACCTCGCGACATTTTGACATTGCCATTATCGGATCGGGCATCGCGGGCGGCGCGCTGGCGGTGGCGCTCAAGGACAGTGGTTTGAGCGTCCTGCTTTTGGACCGTCGTGCCGGGCCATTGGATACCGCCAGAGGTGATCACATACAGCCGGCAATGCAGCCTGTTTTGTCTCGCTGGGGTGTGCTCGATCGGCTGATGGAAGCGGGCGCAGAGCAGCGAGCGGGAACGCGTTGGTTTGATGCGGAGGGGGCTCACATTGTCACGGTGCCAGTACCTCANCGCGATGACTGCGCGGGTGCGTTCTTGTTTTTGAATCATGAGAAGATTGGCGATATTTTGCTGGCTACCGCCGAGGAAGCGGGGGTTGTAANCATCACTGGTTTGTCCGACTGGTCGTTAACGCGAGTAACGGAAAATTGGCGTGTCGACTGGCAGGCAGATAATCAGTCGGCGTCCGCCACGTGTACGTTATTGGTAGCTGCCGATGGGACCGCATCGACGGTTCGCAGTCGCCTGAAAATAGGTCTGGACCGACACCGTTATCAGTATCCGATCGCNGTCCTGTATGGTCGCCAGCAGGGAGTGAGCCATGAGCGAACGCTGGATGTGTATTTGGCAGNGGAGCGCATGGTCTCGCTGATCCCGCGAACCGGCGGNGCAACCAAGGTGGGTTTTCCCGTATCTTCCGAGGACATTAGCTTCTGGAAGACGGGGTCGGAGGAGGCCCTGCTGCGTCGTCTCGCCGAATGGTGTCCAGGGATAGAATTTGAATCACTGGCTTTTGGGGCGATTTATCCCCGCGTTTCCCAGCAAAGCGAACCTTATCGGGGAGAGGGNGCNCTGGTGCTCNTTGGCGATGCCCGTCACGCGATGCACCCTGCGCGGAGCATGGGTATGAATACCTGCTTTCGGGTTGCTGACCAGTTGGCTGCTTCGCTCGGAGGTTTGAGCTCAGGTTTTTCTGAAGTGGAGGTGCTGCCATTGCTGTCTGAGTTCGAGNCNNNCTTTGAGCAGGAGCTGANCCCGCGATTGTCGGAAAATCATGCNGCCGGTCTGCAGATGGACACGATCACCGGAGGCGGCTTTGTTGCGCTCAAGAAGCAGCTCCAGCTGGCCGCGGGAGATGAGCGCGTATTAGGTGGAATGGCCCTGAAAGCCGCTGGATTGACGGTCTGAGAATGTGTGGGCGCTACACGCTTTCGGTGTCTAACAAGCCCGCTGTTGAAAAGCTGGGGCTGCAAACCTCGGACCGGTTCAATATTGCACCGCAATCACAGGTGGTCATCAAAACTGACGCCAGTGATCATACGTCAGCCCATTGGGGCATTCCTCTGGGGGGGTCCGGCGTCAGTCGTTTTGTCACTAACGCGCGTTTTGAGACATTGGACGCCAAGCCTCTTTTTCGCGATCTTGCCCGTTGCGCTTTGCTCGCCGATGGTTGGTATGAGTGGCAGCGTATTGGGTCGGGAAAGCAACCTTGGTACCACCACCGTGGTGGAGACTTATTCTACATGGCGGGCGTCTATCAGCCNGGCATCGGCTGTGCGGTCGTCACTCAGGGCGCGACCGAGCCACTCGCCGAAATTCACCACAGACAGCCCGTGCTGCTGGACGAGCAGCACCTAGATGCGTGGCTCAATAGCGCACAATCATCCGAGGAATTGCCGACGCTGGAGATCTCGCTTCATCCTGTGTCATCGCGGGTTGGTAACACTCGCTACGACGACCGTGATCTGACCGCGCCGGTGAATCTTGATGAGGCCTTGTTGGGACAAACGGCAGATCTNTTTNCAGAGGATTAGATCTTGNTTGCTNCCGNTCACAAGGGATAAAGCTTTTTAAANCAGGCTGAGCCAACTAAGCCTGGCAAATGTTTAAATAGGACTCCGANAATAATCAATATCCATTCAGGGACCAGAACATGAAAGTGGGAAGTTTCATACCTGAGCAGTCTGCGNCGACGTTGTATGCGATGGCGGGTGATGACTGCTCTCTGCATCACGACCTGTCCAGTTTGACGCCTAAACAGCAGGTTGATCACCAGGAGAATCAGGTGCTCACCTGCGCGTTACAGGTTGCCCTCGTNGGTCTGGGTAAGACCACTGATCATGTGGCCTTGGGCACTCCATTCACGGATCCGGCATGGCGCGCGATGCTGGGTCACTACAGTGAGATGTTCGCCGCCATGGGCCTCGATTCGGTGCCCGACAGTCAGTGGCAGTTCCACCCCCTAGATGGCTACTACGAGAGTGTCGCCAAGTCTCTGCCGGAGGTTGATCTGACCAACCTCTACATGATCAGTGGGAGCAACGAGCCNTTACATCAAGACCCCGAGGCGCTGGCGGTGAGTCGGAATGTCAATTCCAAGCTGCACTTTGCCNAGCACGCNCCCCAAGCCGGTCTACCGGTACCCCGCACCGAGGTGTATGCCAAGCGAGCGATTCANGAGGGAGAGGCCGATCGTNTGTTTTCGGAGCTGCCAAACGGCGTGATGGTTAAGCTCTTAGGACTCGCGGGATCTCGCAATGTCTTTGCAGTGGATTCCGTCGACGACTGCCTCGACCAGATTGCGGAGTACGACGACGATGTGCAGATTCTGCTTCAGGAAAAACTGGATATCAGTCAGTGGCGGGAGATGACGGTGGATCTGACGATTACCCCGCAGGACGTCAGTATCAGTAACGTCCGCCAAATTTTGTTTGCTGGCGGAAAGTGGGTGGGTAACTACATTTCACCCGAGCTCGAGGTGCCGGAGGCCCACAAGGCAGTTTTGATGCAGGTGGGGGCCTACGCGCGGGATCACGGTCATGTNGCCGACGAAGGCATTAATTGCGGCATCGACTACTTCGTCTCGGGCGACGAAGTGATCGTGACCGAGATCAATGCCCGCTGGACGGGAGGGCTCTTCCCCGCTGAGTTTTTGCGGCGTCTGGCCATCACGCAGCCTGCGGTGGCGTTTTTCGATATGGTACCGGTGGCGCAGAGTAAAGCGGTGCAGACTTTTCAACGTGAGCATCTCTTCCCCGCAGCAGGCGACGCTTTNGCCTACGTACCGATGGGTTTTACGCCCTTTGCTATGGAGATTGAGGNTGCAGAGCGCTATTTTGTGTGGCAGATAGTGGTGGGGGATTTTGCCGCGTTTGTTGAGGCGAAGCGTCAAACGCTGCCTGANGATACTTTCCCCACCGCAGAATTGATTTTACAGGAGGCGCTGTCATGAGCCGCGTAGATCTTGCAGAGCTGGATTTCTTCAGTCCGGAAGTNCAGGAGTGTCCGTTCAGTGTGTATCAGCAGTTACAGGATGAAGCTCCCGTATGGCAAATGCCCGGTACCAACGTGTTCGTTGTGACGCGATACAACGACATTCGGGAGATTATTCGTGATCCCGCCCGGTTCTCAAGCAGCTTCAGTGCGCTGTTGAATGCCGNNTCCTCCAACGAGGACGTCAACGCCATCTATNAGCAGGGATATGAAATGGTCGAAACCCTGCTGACCCAGGATCCACCCAGGCATCGTNTGTATCGCAATCTGGTTAACAAGGTGTTTTCCAACAAGCGCATCGAGGGTATGCGTGATGATATCCAAGCCATTGCCGATCAGTTGATTAGCGAGTGGATTGATGACGGAGAAGTGGACCTGCTCAACCGTCTCTGCGTGCCCCTGCCCATCTATGTCATTGCAGACCAACTGGGTGTGCCGCGCTCCGAGCTGACGTTGCTGAAGAAGTGGTCAGACGCTTCCACATCGAGGCTGGGCCGCCTCGCCGATGAGGAGCAACAGATCCAGAACGCTAAAGACATTGTGGAGTTCCAGCATTACTTTGCGGATCTCATTGACCGTATGCGAGAGCACCCNGAAGACAACATCATTTCTGATCTTGCNAACAACACGATTGATGAGGGCCGNTTGCTGACCAAGCCAGAGGCGNTGGGCATGATTCAGCAGATATTGGTCGCGGGAAACGAGACATCGACTAACGCGATCGCCGGCGGCGTTGTGTTGCTGATTGAAAACCCCGAGGAGCAGGCAAAACTGCGGGCCAATCCCGACCTGATACCCACCGCGGTCGAGGAGATTCTACGATTGGAGACGCCTACCTCAGGGATGTGGCGGCGCGCGACCCAAGACACGGAAATCGATGGCGTGGCCATCCCCGAAGGATCGTTCCTCATGGTGCGTTTTGCAGCGGGNAATCGTGACGAGTCGGTCTTTCCTTGCGCCGGCGCCATGCAGGTNGATCGGGAGAATGCCGATAACCATATGGCGTTCGGTCAGGGCACTCACTTTTGTCTGGGNGCNCAGCTGGCGAGAACCGANCTGCAGATTGCCATGACNACGTTGTTGCGNCGCACNGATAACTGGNCNTTGGTCGAAGGGAAAAACTCNCTCAAGCACCACCCGAATGTGCTGTTGCGTGGCTTGATGGATCTGCACATTTGGTTTGATAAAGTGGTGTGAACCCAACGACTTGGCGTGCTGTGGAGTAACCCATGAACAAGCCTGTTTTTCCTAGCTATCAGGAACTGCTGAATGAGGAGGCGGTCAGCGTTCCGGACGCTTTACGTCTGGATACACAGCCCAATATCGCCAACGACATTATTGCCACTGACGTCTGGACCGACCGCGGGGTATTTGAGAAAGAGGTCGAGCACCTTTGGCCCAGGGTATGGCAGATGGTCTGCCGTGAGACCGCGCTGCAGAAGGCAGGGGATTACTACGTCTATGACATTGCCCGGTATTCGATATTGCTGGTGCGTNCCGAGTCCGGGGAGCTGAAAGGCTTCCATAACTCCTGCTTGCATCGGGGCCGCGCGCTCAAGTCGGGCAAAGGTACCAGCCGGGAGTTGCGATGCCCTTACCACGGTTTCTGCTGGCATCTGGATGGCAGCTTCAAAGAGGCCTACTGCGACTGGGAGTTTGATCAGGCGCAGCTGGCGGAACTGACGCTACCTGAAGTGCAGGTGACCACTTGGGGTGGCTGGGTGCTCATCAATATGGACCTGGATGCGCCGCCCTTTAAAGAATACGCCTCGGTACTGACCGAGCATTTTCAGCGCTGGACTCCTGAAGACCGCTACGTGTCGCTGCATGTCGAGAAGAAAATAGCCTGCAACTGGAAGATCGCGATGGAGGCCTTCATCGAGTCTTACCACGCCATTCAGACTCATCCCCAGATACTGTCGTTTACCGGTGGCGATAATTCCCAGTACGACGTGTTTGGTGACCACCTGAGTCGCACCATTACCGCGCAGGGTATCCCAAACCCCGGGCAGGCCGATCGTTACAGCGTGCAGGAGTCGGTCGAGGCGATGACGGGTCCGGGCGGTTTTGAGCGGGCTCAAGAGCTGACGGGTCTGGACGCAGATACGATTACGTCGCGGCAGGCCATTGGCGCNGTGCGCCGGGACGAGTTCGCTGCGTTCATGAGCCCGGAAATGCTGGCAACCGTGACCGATGCCGAGACCATGGATTCCATTCTTTATCTGGTTTTCCCCAACTTTGCGCCGTGGGGTGGCTTCCAGAGCCAGATTACCTACCGCTATCGCCCGGATGGGATGAATCCCGATGGGTGCATCATGGACATTTACTTGCTGGATGGATTTGCGGCCGACCAACCGAGACCGGCAGATGCCAAAACCATTCGGCTCGACTACGACCAGAAGTACGCTGATGCCGAGGGCCTTGGGTTACTGGGTGCGCTATTTGATCAGGACGCCGGTAACTTACCGGAGGTTCAGCGCGGGCTGATGGCATCAAAAAGCCGAAAGGCGATCACTGCGAGCTATCAGGAACTGCGTATTCGTCACTTCCACGAGACGCTGGCGAAGTATTTAGCGNCAGGAGACTGACCCTTCAGCGAGAGGGTGATCTCTCAGATTTGCGATGCGACTCGTGTCGGAAACTCGCTCGATCAATAAGTAGCTTAGTAGTTCAGCGCCATACTCTCGCGACCGTCTCTCTCGGTGGCCCGGGCAAAACTCGGTAGTGCCTTCATCCGCCCGACCCACTCCATGCATCGCGGNTNATCAGCNTCGGTAATNNTGTNGCGCTCCGCGCNNACAATCATGTTGTANGCGATNAGNAAATCCGCCGCNGACAGNTGCTGNCCNCCNAACCAGGGNGCNNTGGCGAGNTCTNTCTCCGCCATCGCCAGGATGCGGTTCAGGCGCGGCTGAATGAACAGCTCGTCCAGCCCTTTCGTGTAGAGCTTGACGAGGGGCTTCATGAAAAAGGGCAGGCGTTTTTGTGAAATCGTGGTGACGGTCTTCATCAGCTGCAGCGGCATCATGGACCCCTGTGCCGCGTGCCACCAAAACAAATAGCGCGTGCGGTCCGGTGAGTCAGGCTCGGGTCTCAGGTTTTGTCCCGGCGTTTTGTCGAGAATAAATTCCATAATTGCGCTGCTCTCAGCCAGTGCCAAGTCGCCGCATGTCATGACCGGGGCGGTACCCAACGGGGAGAGTGCCTTGTAGGCGTCGGGTGCCGCCATGGTCCGCGCATCACGGTCATAA
>FUFK010038344.1_pt1 | contig 17750 bp, 21 predicted proteins | sample 1021851 | NCBI WGS metagenome assembly FUFK01 (sample SAMEA51879418, study PRJEB19060) | metagenome | reverse complement strand
TGCGGCTACTCTGAACGAGTGGTTTCGCAGAGCAAGAATCATGTTCTTAAATTTACTGACACCTGTAGCTCCCATTTGGAAAATCATTTCACATAATATTCCCTGAGCCTTTAAAGGTATATCTAAATTATTATCAGCACATAATCTTTCCATACTATCCCATGCTTTGTTAAAGTCTTGTTCAAATACCTTATCCCAACCTTCTTTGGTTGTAGGCACATCCTCTCCATCCATGATACGGTGACCATAGCCCCCTGTTAAGAATCCTTCAGTACATAAGTAGGGGTCTAGTCTATAGCCCTCATGCTCCTTAATCCGTTCCATCAGTTCATCTTTAATTACATCTACCATAGTTTACTCCTATTTTTTNTTANNAATCATNCCNTTGATACCNGGNGCNGCNCTAACNCCNAGACTNACACTACANGCNANATATAATAAATGNGTATAATANTCAGGNANAGTNTCTAAAATCTNAAACCCNCNNNCTATATGTGGTTGCATAAAGGGTANGAAGCTACAAATTGCAGGTATCATCAAGGCTAGTAAAACAAANTCGTCTTTCCACGACCCTTTCATTTGGTCTACGGCTGATGCCTCCCACGCAACTTTTCCTGCTATCTGTTGCTCTTTCAAAGCCTTAGTTGCTTTTATCTCAGTAAGTTTTAAATCTGCCTTTGCCTTTTTCGTCTCAACGAAACCTTTGACTGTATCCCCTACTATATTAGCAATGGGGCCTATTAACATATTGAACATAGTTCCTCCTATCTGTTATTTCTTAAATTTAATACTGCTTCTGATTCTACAATTTCTGCAGGAGATATTCCCTCTAGTCTACCTCCAAATATCATTGCTTGTTTTTGCATTTCTATTGCTATCTCTGCTACCTTTTCATCAAACTCTTGCATTGTTATTTTATCAGCTAGTAATTTTTTCTCTTCATCTCTAATTTGTTGTTCTAATTTTTTTATAATATTTGTAAATTCTTTTTCTTTACCTACCGTTAAAGTATCTAATGTTCTATCTGTTATTTTTATACCAAAAGCATTTAATATTGCTTGCCACTCTGGTTCTTTAACGCTAAATGCTGATACATTTTCTACTCCAGGTCTTGACCTATTTATTCTAGCTGTAGAGTATGAACCTGGTAAAAAAGGAAAGTTAGGGATTAGTTTTGTTGCTATTCTAGTTATAGCTCCTTTTAAATTTTGTACTGCATTGGCATGTCCTAAATGTGTATCATCCATTTTTTTTCTAAATAAATCTACCCCCGCTAGTCCAAACAAGACATCACCACCGATTCCAAAGCTAGGTTGTAAAGGTGCAGGAAGACCTGGTATGATACCCTCACCTAATTCTAAAGTATCACCTCCAGGAAATAATCTTTTAACATTTATATATTTTGATGCACCATCTTTACCTTTAAATGGTAGTTTAATTTCATTATTAGGCAGTATAGGTATGCCTAATATATTTCCTGCTCTATCTTTTGGAAGGAGTTGTCTTTCTATTTCAGCATCTCCTCCTCCCATTGTCTCTCCAANTTTATTTAATCCATATCCTAATGCTGCATATTTAGCATATTTCCAAGGTCTTACCACTGCTGTTTCTGCTAATAAAGGTATTACCCTATAAGTAAAAGCTAGAAAAGGAGTTGCAGAATTTCTTAGATGATTTATTACAGGAGCATCTATATCGTAATCTATAAACTGTTTTCTAGCAAACATAGCTGCATCACTAGCACTATATCCTTTTTGCATCCTATCCATAAAAGCATTTAATCTAAATATATGGTCTTCAAGTCTATACCAGTTTTCTAGAGTTCCTGTTATTTTATTTTTTCTTACTGCCTGATATACTTTTCCTGCTATGTCTGTTGCATTTCTCCACTCTGTCTTATTTGCATCATATCTGTATGCATCTTTAACAGCTTTGAAATCAAATGTTTTAAGTTCTCTAGCTATAAAGTCAGCATCAAATACTCCAAATTTTTGTGCTAAATATACTACTGATGACTTAGTGGGTTTATTACTATTATGTTCAGATAATAATTTAAAAGCTTTAGGTAAATTTTTAAAACTTACATCTCCCATATCTGTAAAAAATATATTACCGAATACATTATTAACATGCACTGTAGGATTCCATGCTGTTTTAGAAACTTTCCAAAGTCTATTAAATTTCTGATAATATTTATAAAAGTCTTTACCAGATGTTTCTCTATATTTATTTGCGTTTAATAAATTTAAATACACTTCTTTTAATACATACTTACCACTTAGTGAGCCATATCTTTTTGTTTTAGTATCTGTTATATTAGTATCTGGCATTTTATAGTAGCCACTTTTATTCATCTCATCTTCTGATAAACCTTTAAATTTTTTATCTAAAACATAATTATCACCATCTTTTACATACGCAGTTAGCTTTGGTGTTTTAAATATATCATCATAAAATTTATATTGAGATATTGTTGATGCCATATACTGACCAGTCAATTCTATTGCTGCTGCTGCATCTTCTATCTCATGCTTTGCTAATCTTTGGGCTTTAGTGTATTCCCATCTNATAACTTTTTTCTTTATTCCATCTTCTGTAACTTCATCAAATATTTCCCAACCTCTATGAGGAACCATTGTAGGCTCATCTTTTCCACCTCTTATCATTACTGGAGTGCCGTCTTCATTAAAGGCTTTTTCATTTTTGTATATCTTATTATACTCATCATCTGTTACTTTTTTAACGATACCTCTAGGTTTTAAATCATCACCAATTTTTGGTATGTCATCTACATTGTCATACACTCTTCTTAAATAAGAGTTTATATTCTTTTGAAATACATCCTTATCTAATAGACCAAAGTCATGATACATCTGACCATACTTTGTTATAATATCTCTAGCTTCTTTGGATAAGTTTTTTATTTTACTTGATTCTACTTTTACTAATTCTTCTCCCTCTAACATATTGTAGAGTATTTTTCTTTCATCCATATTTAAAAGCTTTGCTTTTTTTACTAAATCTGCAAATTGGTCAGCGATTGTACCACCTAATCCTTGTGCCTGTTGTCTTAGCTTAGTAAATTCTCTAGGTAAATTGTACTTATCTATAAACTGTCTTCCTAAAAACTCAGTCCATGTCATACTTATTTCTTTACCTGCATCTTGTTCTGTTCCGGGCTTAACTTTTTTTAATCTTTCAGGACCAAAACCAAAACTTTCTCTTGTCAATGCTCTAAATCCTAATAGACCAAATACAGCTCCTGTCACTGCTCTTCCTAATCTAGATGAAAAAGGGTCTGTAAAACTTATTATAGGTGCTTCATCATCTACATTAAAACCATATAGACCACCTGCTGCAGAAGTTGCTCCTTGTCCTGTAGCTAACTTTTGAAATGTAGGTCTCCCTATTTTTTCTTGATAGGGTTGTGCTATATACTTATTAAAAAAACTTTTAGGACCACCTAAATACATACCTTTTCTAGGTAAGTTTTTTCTAACTAAATCTAAATCATCTTTGACTACAGTTTTTTGTATGTCTGCAGAAGGGTCTCCTATTTTTTCATCAGGTCTTTCAAAAACAGTTCTTTTCTTTTCTTTTGCTATAACTACTTTATCACCCTCTTTTACTCCTTCTACAGTTTTAGCCTTGCCTTCTAATTGGACTTTTGTCATTCCATTTACATAAGCTTTTTTAGGATTAACATGTTTTAAATTAAAAACAGTTCCTATAAATCCTTCAGGGTCTGGCTGTCCTATAGGTGTAATAGCCTTCTTACTTCCTGTAACTTTTATTCCTAAATTTCTTAATGCACCAAATGTAGGTGCTAATACACCTCCACCTATTGCACTTAGTCCTGCTTGTTCGCCCCTAGTTATTTTACCGCTACCAATAATACTATCTTGTTCTTCATCAACATATCCTGCAGCTCCTGCTATAGCCCCAGAGACCATACCGTATTTACCCATAGTNTATAATGTTTTTGCTTTACCGAATGGTATTAACCAAGAAGCAGGGTCTAGAATAGCACCTGCGAAATAAGCTACTTTAACTAGATTTCCGTTTTCTCCTTGCATGGCTTTTACTAATTCTTTTTGTTCTCTAGCCATTTCTTTTTGGTCAAATCCTTTTCCTGTTATTTGACTAAGACCTCTAGTTGTATCTAATAAACCTAATTTAAAAGCAGTTCCTACTCCTACTTTTTTACTAGGAGAATCTAAATCAGTGTAATCATAATCTTGTTGTTGTTTTTTATTTGTCTTATACTCTAAAACACTATCACTACCATCGTCACTCATAGTAAAAAAGTTTCTATTAGGTTGAGTAGAGGGAGTTGATGATTTTTTTATTGTTAATTTATCGGAGGGGGTAGTAAAAAATTTACTCATTTACTTCTACTAAATCATCTAGCATATTTAAGAAGCCATTATATACAAAAACATCTCCATAATTATCGTTGATATATCCTTGTTTTAAAATATCCATTGCTAATGCTTCTTTAGTTATTGATATTCCTTGACCTAGTAATACTTGTTGTGCCTTTTCTATTTTCTCTCTAACTGTAGCTACATCTTCTACTCCAACTACATTTCCTACCTCTTTAATAAATTCATTATCAGTATAAGTATTAGCAGTTTTAAATCTTCTAGAATTAAAATATGTTTCGAAATTTTTATTAACAGTATCTTTTATAGTAAAATAATCTGGACCTGCTGTGTTAAAATCTACTCTACCTGTTGTTGATGAAGCTATTGATTCAAAGCCTCCCTCTACAGGGTCTGATTCTCTTAAATCTCTACCTCCAACAGTAGACATAATTTGTTCTCTTTGTGGTTCAAATCTTTTATCTACCATACTTTGAATTCTTCCTATTAATGTATTGGCAGTTGCTTCACCCATGTTGTTTTTATTTACAAGACCACTTTTAATTCTATCAACATCTAGATTATATCTTTTATCTACCATCTCAGAAAAATCACCATCCGATAGTTTAGCTTTTGTTTCATCAGGTAAATTATTATATTCACTCTTTATAAGTGATAATTGTTTTGTTCTATCTTCGGGTGCTAAATCTGCAAGACCTGCTAATTGTTCTATGTTGCCATAATAATTAAATAAGTATTTACCAAACGCACCACCACCTGCACTATCAGCTAATGCTATAGCTTTATCATAGTTATTAGAAACAGTATTAATTTCTTCTTGTACTTCTTCTTTAGCTTCTTTTAATATGGAAACACTTTCTTTTCCAATCTGTTCAGCTTCTTCAAAGATATTAACACCTTCTTTTACTGCACCTTTTAACAAAAAAGTTGGTTTAATAAATCCCATTATTTATCTCCTTTTTTTCTAGACATAATACCTTTTGGCTTTTCTTTAATAGCCTTCTTTGCTTTCTTTATTGTTTTATCTGTAGGTACATATCCTCTAGATTTATATAGATTACTAATCATAGCTTCTGTTTCATTTCTTTTAGGTCTTGTTACTTTTAGTTTAGATATACCCGCAGCCTTACCTATTTGTAATATCATCTTTTGAACTATCGGCGTTAGAAGTAATGCAGAGTCAACACTAAAAGCACCCTCTACAAATCCTGAAAATACTATAACTCTAGTTACTGATTCTACTGAAACACCTGCTTCTAATAATATTATAACTCTTTTTAAAGAATCTTTTTTATTTAACTCTCTCCAGATATGTATTGATGCCTTCTCTAAACTAGGAAATCTAGCAGGATTTTCCCAAGGATAATTCTTAGGTGTATCTGTTAAAGATTGCCCTGGTACAGGAGTATCAAAAGGATTTGATTGTCTTTCCATTATACATTCCTCTTTGGTGTGTATGAAGGTGGGCTTTGTCTTTCTATCAACTCTCCATACATGTTTGATAATAATCTATCCCAGTTACTATATAACTCTTCATAATTTACTGCTTCAGTTGCTCTTACTTCACCTGCTTCTACAGGTGCTAAACTATCTCTTTTAAATCTACTAAAATCAATTCTACTTCTTCTTTGTGCTGCACTTTCTCCATATACAGTTCCTGTATCTTCTTTATTACTACTCATAATAGTATCTAAAACTTGTGCTCCTGTTATTACTGCTGAAAATAATGACATGTTAACCTCCTATAACTTTGTTAGCAAATATTTTTACACCTAACTGTCCTAATAAACTATTAAGTTCATTTTTGCCTTGTTCATCAATTAATGCTAATTCTGTTTCTCTTTCTAGAGCAGCAATAGCTATGTTATGTGCTCTTTCTCTTTCATTTTCTGCTGATGTATTTACCCATGATGCTTCATCTCTCCACTGTTGCCATAATGCAGATAGTGCAAAATTAGATATATTCAATAGGTTTTGTGCATCTGTTTGATTGGCTGCATTTATAGCGGCGGTATTTGCTGTGTTGATACTTCTTCTCCATGTCACATTTGACTGGTCAATTAATCTTTGATTCTCTACATTAAATCTTTGTCTTTGGTCTTCTAGTTGTGTGTTAAACTGATTAATTGTCGCTTCTCTTTGTGCATTAGCTTCTGATACACCTATTTCATTTTGTGCATTTTGTGCTGATATTCTATTTTTTTCAGCAATAGCATATTGATTCATTGCATCTTGTCTTGATGCATTGTTAGTATTTATTTGTGTTGCAAGACTTGCAAAGAACTGGTCAGTTTGTTGTTGACTCTGGGCATTAAACTGCAATGCAGCATTAGAAGCTGCTTGGTCTGATAACATTGTTTGTTGTCTGAGTTGGATGTTGGTTAGACTGGCTTGTTGTCTATTGGATAGATTAGCAGTATCCATCTGAAAAGATTGTTGTGCATTTAATACTGCTGCTTGTTGTCTNTTATTTAAGTTNTGAAATATTGCTTGTTGATAGAACTGTGCATCTTGTTGTGCAATCGGTATAGATGCNTNTANTANACCTTGTGCTAGTGCNTCTGCAGCTATACTAGAAGCTCCTAATCCTCTTTGTTGCATAGCAGCATCGACTANTCTTTTGGCCCCTGATGCAAATGCAGGTATAGGCTTNCCCTCATCAACTGCTGTATTAATAGCNTNNGATATATTAGCTAATTGACCTTGNACTGTTGCTTCNGGTGGTAATGCAGTTAGGTCTTNTTGTTGNGCAACCATCGGTGCAGATACTGTACCTTGTGCTGCTTCCATTTGAGGAGCAGTTGCACCTGTAACTGCAGAGTATAAAGGTGCTTGAGTTGCTGTTTGTTGTGCTACTGTAGCTGATGCAGGAACTGTTTGAGCTGTTATTATAGGAGCAGTCGGTGTGGTTGGAACTGCTGCTGCCTGAGTTCCTGTTAATCCTGGAGTTGTTTGTAATGTTTGTGTGGTTGGAGATTGAAGAGCAAGTCCTGGCATTACGGATGTGCCAGTAGGCAGACTAGGTTGTCTCATTGCAGCACCAACTTGTGCCTGTACTACTTCAGAAGGGTCTGTTAATGTATTTTGTGTTGAGGGTGTTTGCGTTATAGTGCTACCATCAGGATTAGTTCCGGGATTTGCTGTTATTGTTTGTGTTTCAGTAATATTATCATCCATAAATTTTTTATAAGAAGCTTCATCACCAAACTGCTGCTTTTGTTGTTCAGTTAAATCTGCAAATGATTTATAAGTTGCCATTAGTTATCTCCGTTAATTAAGTATGCTTCCATCCACATAATCTTTTCTTTAATAATAGCTATGTCTGTTTGCATCTGTGTAATTTTATCTACTTTAGTTTCTACCGCCGATAGTCTTTCACTCCACATGCCCCATGTCATAGCAAAACCACATATCATAACAAGGTAAGGTGCAGCTACTTTAATATCTATCTTCATTAGTTACTCTTGGCGGACATCCCGCTTAAAGGGTTATTTAATGCTTTATCTATTTTTAGTTGCAAGTCTTTTTCTAGTTCTTTTATACTGTCTTCAAACAATCTAAGTTCCTCTCTTGTTTTGTTTTTGATACTGTCCACCAAATCTTCTAGATGTCTTTTATCCATTTGTAGCTGTCTTACGTCACCCTTTAAATCATCTTTAAGTTCTTTTGCAGTCTGGGCTACTAAGGTTACTTCTTCTAAAATCATGGACATTTCTGTTTTAATTGTTTCTAATTGTTGTTCAATTAGCTCTAATCTTTTATCCATTTCAGCTTTACCTAATTCTATTTTCTTATCAAAACCACTAAGGTCAGGAGCTACAAAGTCTTGTACTTGTTGCTTCATATCCAAGTAGTCATCATAAAATTTATAAGCTGACCAACCACCACCAATGATTGCACCTATCAAAGATAGGATAATAAAAAATTTACCACCAGAAAATTTAATTCCCTGATATTCAATACTGGCCATTTATCATATCCTCCATAGTGACATCTTGTGCTAGTTGAAATAAGAGACCATATTGGTCTTCTATTGTTTTGTTTAAGTATTCGTTAACATTGGTATCAACTATTGTTGATTGTGTGTCAAAGAATGTTTTTGTATTGCCAAGTATTTGCATAACAATTAATGTTTTTAATTGATTAGATTCATCGTACCTAGCTTTATCATCAATCTTTTTTACTATTTTAGTTGCAGCTTTTTCTTTTGCTGTTGGTTCTTTTACAGGCTTCTCAGTTTCTTCAACTTCTTCCTGTTGTACTTCTTCTTGTTCTGTACTATCCTCTGTTTCCATAGCGGGTTCTTCAGTAGCTTCGCTATCGGGTTCTGGTTGTTCTTCTGTTGGTTGTTCATCATTTGCTTCTTCTACTTCAACAGGTGCTTCAGGTTTATCTTCTACACTAGCAACTTCCATTTCTGGTTCAGCCATTTCCATTTCTAACTCTAATTCAAGTTCCATTTCCATTTCAATTTCTACAGTAGCTACCTCAGGTTCTGGTATATCTAATTTAAAGTCATCCATTTTAAAGTCTAACTCTATTTCTTGCATTTCTACTTCTACTGTTTCATAACTTACTTCTTCTGTCTCAGGTTCTATGGGAGTAAAATCAATATCACCATCATCAAAACTAATTTCATTAAACTCAAATACTTCTTCTACAAAATCTAATTCTGTCGGGTCGAATATATCTAGATAATATATTTCTTCTATTGTGGTAATTTGTTGAGTAATTATAGTATTAATTACATTATAAAATACATCTACTGTAACATCATCGAATAGTGGACCAACTGCTAGATTAATATCTCTACCACCAATTTCAATAGTTAATTTATTTAAAACACCACTGAAATCGAAAGACCCATTGTATGATTGGTAACCTGATGCAATGCCAGATTCAGACAAGATGTCAGTACCTGAAAAGACTTGGCTAGTGCCGTTAAGTCCTGTAATGTGCATGTATATTCTATCTTGAGCATCTTGCTTGTCAACCTCTATTGTGTATTTTACTTCTCCACCTTTATCAATATTTAAATCAGAAATATCNACANTTTGTATAAAGGTTGTACCCATTCCNGNNACACCCATCGTAGAAGTNTTATTACCNCTNCCTGTNATACTNTGCACATTTATCNGNNCCTANTCCATAACAAGCNTTTCCTGTTGGCATACTAGCAGGTCCTTGTCCTCCCCAGTCAATATCCATATCCCCTTCTTTACTAGAGGATACATAACCATTTGTTCCGTCTAATATATTACCTGAACTTTCATTAGTGACTGTGGTTGTTGTTGTAGTCGTAGTGGTAGTCGTGGTCGTTATTATTTCTGTGCCTTTATCTTCTTCAGTTATAACAATACTTTCTTCTTCTGTAATTGTTACTCCAGGAGTACAAAGACCTTCTACATCAGGTAAGCAAGTATTAGCTTTTAAAGAAAAGGGTAGTATTAATACTAAAATTAATACAAACCAAATAAAAATGTCCTCTTTTTTCATACATTAAAACAATAGAAGTCCTGTTGTAATAACAAACAAAGTTTTAAATAAAGCAGCATTTTGTGCATCACTAAATTCTTTTGGTTCTGGTTTATTGGCAGCAATATATTCTGGTTTATATCTACTTCCGTCTGGAATCTTATCTGGGTTTGATTCCCAATATGCAGCAGCTTCAACACCAATGAGACCATTTACAGGACATGGTGTCCCTGCATCCATCATGCTTGTCCAGACACGAGGGTCTTGACAAAGTAAGGCAACAGCCGACACTTTCATGCCGTAGGCATACTGGCTGCGAGATAATTTTAAAAGCTGACACAGCTCATCGTCTACTAAAATTCCTGTTGCTACACCTAATACATTATTTTGTACACTTCCGCCCACACCGACCTTACATATATCACTATTTGAATTGGCAATAACAGGTGCATTTGCTGTAGGTGGTGTAGAGTTTGTCACTACAGTTGAAGACACAGTATTTGTTTCAGCGTAAAAATTTTTTGTACCACCAATTACTATTGTTAAAGTTAGTGTAAGACAGGTTATTAGGTAAAGGAACCACTTTCCCATTAGCCTATCCTTAAAGGTTTCATCTGTCTTGTTAATTCTTTTCTTTTTTCTTTCTTTCTTCTTTCAAACATATCTTGNGCNGTCATTCTACCTGCNGTNGGTTGAGCAGATANATCTGTTCTTCTATTACCTGCCATCGGTTTAGATGTTTGTTTTGCTTCTACCATTGGACCACGNATAGGNTTCATACGTTTTTTCATAGGTGNNGTAGTCTTAGCTACTGTCCTAGGTTTNTCNGGTGCAGGTTGNGGNTTTNTAAGCTGTTTAAGTTTAGCTTGTTTNATTGCCTCTTCCTGTTGTTTTTTCTTTGGTAGTCTTTGTGTTTTGGGTTTCTCGCTAACCATTAGCAGTTACCTCCACAACCACCGCCACAATATTCACACATGTTGTTGTCCTCCTATCTTGCCGTTACTGGCACTCCTTCACTACTTACAAATGGATGTTCTGCAAATGCCATGTAGATGTATGTATTACCATTACCATTCCATCCTGCATTATTTTCTTTAAATTTAAATCCATTAGAAACAAAATCTAAAATACTATCGTTTGTGTTTTCTTGAGCAGTACCATTTGCAATTAATCTAGCTTTCATCACATTATATGTAGCTCTTTTGTTGTCAAACATATGCCAATCTTCGCCACTACCACTTATTAATTTTACCATAATCCAAGCAGGTTTAAATCCTGTATAAATAAATGCACCATCTGCATTACCGTTTCCTTTATAAGAACCAAACTTTGAGTAGCCTTTTATTTCTTTAAAAGCATAAAAAACATAAGTTCCTCCACTACCATTTGTAGCACCACCATCCCCCGGATGAAAAGTATTAGCATCTGGTGCTGTGTCATGAAAATAAGATGTATTATTTGCTTCAGCATCTGTGTTTTCTAAATCTACTGCATAAGCACTTGTTGCTGTTAAATTTTGATGCCAAACTATCCAACTGTGAGTGCCTTCTCTTCTTTTAACTATAATCCAAGCAGGAGTTGCTCCCAAACCATGTCCTACACTATGGGAATTATCTGCATCTCCTGTATATGTTCCAATACTAAATCCTGCTGTGCTATTAGTTTGAACAGTAGAGGTTATATCCCCATTAGAATTAGACGAGGTAGTACCACCATTAGCTTTCCATTGCCATGCTACATAATTATTTCCGCTAGTGTTTACTAATCCACTAGTTCCTATTTGAAAACCATCTGTTTCAAATGCTTGAATACCATTAGATTCTGTTTCTTCTGCATTTGTAGCTTGAGACCTTATAACTTTTGTTGCACCTCTTGTACTATCTACTAATGCATGTCCATTAGTGCTACTTCTGTTTTTTATCCATAACCAATCTGGTTTAAAATCACCTGCATTAGCATCATTAGTTATGCTTCTGTCATCATTACCATCACCTGCATACAGTTGTGTATGAAAATATTCTGAAGGGTCGTCTATTGTTGTATAAGCCATTATCCAAACTCCGCTAATCTTTTAGTACATAATGCATAAAATCCTGATGGTGGTGCATATTCAAAGTTACCATACTTGCCATCTGTGTTACCACTTGATATTGTGTGAATTGGATTACCAAAATTTACTTGCATTATTCCACTATCGGAAGCTGCATCAGCACCAACAGTAAATCCATAAGTAGTATTACTTGGTATAGCTTGACCGCCTGAATTTCCTGCAGGGTCTCCAGATTGAATATATGTTCCGTTTTTATGAAAATAAACTTTGTCATTATCTATATCCAATGCACATCCAATAATATCATTTTGTGACCATGTGCCATGTCCTGTATTGTTGCCATCATTTATTCTCACCGCACCTCTACTTGTGTATATACAACTTGTTGTTGCGTATCCACCATAAGGATTAGTTGTGGTATCAGAGCTATAATTATCTGGTGAGTGTATACCCATAACTGAGTCCGTGTCGGAGTCTGCAATTTTCATTTCAAAATACCACTTACCAGATGAAACTGCCTGAGTAGAATATACTTGAGGGTATCTTTGATAATCAGCATCAACATATGAAGTAGTGATTTGTAAATTACCTTCTGCAAAAGTAGCAGCACCTCCTTGTTGTCTGTCACTTTCTAAAGGATTCATGGTAGCAAAATTATTAGTACAGGTATCCTCTGTTACATCTGTAGCTGCAAGATTACTAGGTGTCCAATGTAAATCATTACCTGATGTATCTGCACCTATGCCACTAGAGTTTGCACTTGTTCCTGTTTGTTGAAACTCTAAATGAAAACCATTATTACCATATGTTCCTGTATATTTTTTAGGAATCCAAACTCCGTTATCATTAAACTCTCCAAAATCTGTATAGTCTTTTGCTTGACCATCTATAACATTAAATTCTGCTATATATCCATCAAAATATTTATCACTAGATTGGCCATCACCACCTATGTAATAAGTTTCACCATTTGATAAATGTTCAAGAGTAGCATTTTGATTTGGATAAGTGGCTGTTGAGTATGTTCTTTCAACACCATTTATGTGTATTATTACTCTGTTCGCAGCAGTTCCTTGAGTTGTATCAACTTTAATATGACAATGATACCAAGCACTAGGGTCTCTAAGTACACCATCTGGTCTTACATCTAAAGTGCCACTAGACACATTCCAAGCAAATTGTAAATCATCTCCATTTCTTAGATATATTGCACCTGTACTACTTCCATTATTAAATCTATATAGTGCTCTAAAAGATGATGTAACATTTCCTATTTTAAACCAAAAAGATATTGTAGTTAATTTTTGGTCACTTGGGTTAGTAGATATTGCTCTAGTTAGTAACGGACTATCATCATCATTAAATCTAAGAGAGTTTTCTACATCAAATCCCTTAGATTCATTTCCCCCTACTACAGGAAATACCATGTTACACTACCTCGTCTGGAAACTCGCCTAGTGGTCTTGATGTAACTCCCTCACTATCTGTGGTGTAAGTTAGTAAAGTTATTAATGCATCTACATCTGAACATCCATCAATCTGTGTTTCCATAGAATTTACTTTTGTTCTAACTGCTGCTCTGTATGTTTTAATATTATCAGGTACAGAATAAGAATCTACATCTGCAGCTTTGATTACATACCAATCTGTCTTAGCTAATAATCCTGCAGCTTCTGCATTAAATTTATTTTTGTATTGTGTTTTAAGACCATAGTTAACTATTTGATTACCTTTATCATCTTTTAACTTATCACCATTTTCATCAACGGCATCTTTATCTGCGAGTTCTTTAGCCGTTGCTGTTCCATAACTTCCTGTGACAGCAGAACCAGTAAAGGTGTAAGTAACATTAGTGTTGATATAAAATGCTTCATCTTTTNTNTTNGTNTNATCTATTNNTACAGTATAAATACCTATCGCATTTCTTTCTGCTTCGGTCCATANTGTATATATACTTTGTGGATATTGATTATCTCCTATTGTAATTCCTTTGTTGCCTTTGGGGAATTGTGTAATTGTTCCTGATTCTACTAATGCAAACATATTTACTCCTATGATAATGTTAGGTTAAGATTTCTACCTACCTCTAAAAACTTTGAACCATTGTATCTGTATACAAACAAATCACCTTTACTTGCTGTTGTAGTTAGTGTCGGTGCGGTATCTTCTGTATGTTCGTATGCAGCATTAAATGTAATTGTTCTTGAACCTGTGCCGTCTTGTATAAATAATATAGATACAAACTGTCCTGCTTGTGCATTGGTTGCTGCACCTAATGTTCTGTTACCTCCTAGTGTTACTTTTGCTACAGGTGATGTAGATACATCCCATGATATTGTCGATGCATCTGTTAGTGTTGCTTCTGCATTATATGCACCTACATTAAACTTTGCATTGGCTGAAGACAGTACAAATCTATCTGTACCTCCAGTTTTAAAATCTATTTGGTCATCGGTATCTGCTGTGATACCTGTGTCACCATCAACATCTAATACTAATTCATTACCATTTAAATCTGAGTTTATTGGTCCACCCACTGCACCAGATATTTCTACAATAAAGATTGATGCTCCACTTGCAGGTGCTGTAGTAAATGTAATCTGTGTTCCTCCTGTAGCTAGTGTATAGTCTGTTCCGGGTTTTTGTATAACACCATCATGAGATACTAATAACTGTGCTGCTGAACCAACTTGTGTTCCTAAACTAAATGTTGTGTTAGAACCATTGTAAGTATTACCACTTGTGTCTAAAACACTAAAGGTTCCGTTTTTTATTGATTGTCCTATGTATGCCATACTTACTCCTTAGTGTACTTATCTTTCACAGCTTTTATTGTTGCTTTCCACCCATCTATTCCGTTATGGTACAAATCATCTAATTGGTCAACGACACTAGGGTATTCTGCTTTACGTTTAGATTTATAGCTGTCATTTTCTAAATCCCATGCATCTTGCAATGCTTTCAATCCATTAATACAATCTGTTTCTGTTGGCTTAGAACCACCATCATGCACTATAAGATTTGCATATATTTTATTTGTAACATCACTCCAACCAAACCATTGTCCTGTTCTGACTGTTACTAAATAATCTTCTATGTGTGAAGGTCTCATTCTATGTGTCTCCTATTCTTATAAAAGTAAACCCTGTTTTGTGTGAATTTGCGTCACCAATAACAGTTGTAGAACTGTCCTGCATAAAAGTGCCAAATCTAACCTTATGAGTAGATGTATCAGTTACATCAAATAAAAACTGAGTATCTGCACTAACATAAGTGCTATCGCCTAAACCATGAACACAAAACGCATAAGCAGTTCCTGCCTCACCAGAACCACTACCAGTATCAGCTTGTATGTGACCTTGAATTAATCTGTCGTTTTGGTTTCTAAAAAAACTAAAATGTGCGAGTATTAAATAAATACCTGTGCTTGGAAAAGTAAAAACACCACTAGATTCTGTCATGTTTGAGCCTATACCTGCTCCTCCATCTGCACTAGCAACAGCAAGATTACTTGTTATAGGGTCTGCGTTTCCTGTAAAACTTGATGTTAATCTCCATTGTTGAATCATAGTAATATTAGCAGTTGATTTGGCAGTGGTAACTGCATCATCTGCAATTTTTGCAGTTGCTACTGCACTATCTGCTATACCACCTGTTGCTATCGTTGTCTTACTCATCTATCCTCCTATGGTTTAGTAGGCCAAGTTGCGTTCTCGCACTTCTCTACTGTATCTTTTCCTGCAGGTAAGTCTCTTAGATTCTGTCGATATGTTTTCATATCATCACTAAGAGTATTATCTGATAAAGCTAGATAATCTGTCTCTGCTAATAATCTGTTTCTTTTACTTCTTAATTCAGCCAAGGCTCTAGCAGGAGCTGCATCAGCCCATGCTTTTTCTTCTGCGTCACGGGCAGTTTCTTCTTCTGCTGTAAATTGAACTTTTACTCCATCTATATTATGATATCTTGCCATTAACTAACTCCGTATAATTTTAATGTTCCTGCGTTTATGTTTCCAGTATTTAAATCAAATCTAACATTATTTATTCTTGCTGTGCCTCCTGATGTAAAATTACAATCTCTGTGTTGCTGCATATTACCACTTTGGTCTGAGGCAGCAGCTCTTGTAAAGCCACCTTTATAAGTTGTAGTATTATTAGGATTGTTTAAATAAATGTTCATTGATACATATCCTCTGTTAGCACTTGAATCTGTTCCGTCAACTGAACCCGCTATTCTTATATTACTTTGAGATGTTTCTTGTGTTATTCTGTAAGTGCTATCGTAAAAATGTGTAGCCACATAAGAACAAGTGCTTAGATAATTACTTCCATTATCAGTTGAAAGATTAATATAAAAATCTGCACCATTTACTGTCATTTGTAAATTGTTTAATACTATTAAATATAAATCATAAGTGGTAGTAAGGTAAGTGCTTGTAAAAGCTATTGTTGAATCATTACTTGCTGTAATAGTATGTAATAAATTAAATGTACCTGCACCAGTTACAGTGCCTGTAAATGCAAAAGTATCTGCTAAATTTATACTATCTGCCTGTATTTTACTAAGTGCCATGTTTACCCCTTGCTATTTGCATCCTTCACAGCCTTGATATGTGTGTACCAAGAACCAGTCTTATCTAATTTACCATCATCAATATCGTGGTATAGTTTGTCTAATTGTTCCTGCCATGATAAGTATTCTGTTCTTCTTTTTAAATCTATAGTTGCATTTGATTCTGCTGTATTACCTGCTGTTTCATATGTAGCTAATTGTGAATCTGTTGGTTTAGAAAAACTATATGTCCATGTTTTAATGTAGTCTCCATCACCATCATTTTGTAAAGATACTTTCGTATCATCCCATGTTGCAGAGTTTGCCTCTATGTATAATTTTGTTTTTGTGTATAATGTTGCCATGTTATTCCTATGCTAATTTAAATCCTAAAAAATATGTTTTTCTCTCAGACGCTTCACCTCTAAGAGTTTTATCACTTCCTGAATTTTGTTTCACGTAAACCTCCATGTAATCACCTGCACTTAAATCAAAAATTAAAGAGAGCGATTCTGACAAAGAGTTTGTGCCTGCAAAACGATTTACAGACCTTGCAGCAACACTACCATTTTTAAAAAACTCAACTATGTGATAATTTTGGTCAGAGGCACCAGTAAAATGACAAACGGTATAAAAAAAATATTTGCCTGCCTGACCCGAAGGCACTGTAAATCTGTTACTCGCAAAAGCACTATCTGAGTCAAATTCTTCAGTATCAAATTCAGCTTTTGTAGAGGTACCAGATGATATGGTTTGGTCATTAGTTTTATTTGCAAAAAAATTAGGTGTGTTAGATGCTTTTATATAAGAGTAATCAACTCTTTTTATTGTTCCTGCATCAGATACTAAAAATTCATCTGTGTCAGCAGGAGTAGCACCTAAAGCTGTTTGACCTGATATAATATTACTTGCTAAACTTGCAGGTACGACACTACTAGCAGGAACGTCTATTGTTCCTACAGCCTTTGCTTGATGCACTACATAAATGTTATTTGTACCAGAGGGAGGTGCTCCAGTAAATGTAAGTGTAGTTCCGCTTATTCCATATGCAGAGTTTGGGTCTTGACGCACATTTTCTACAAAGACTTCTATATCAAATACTGAACTCGGTGCGATGTCTAATGTAAAAGCTGTTGTGCTTCCGTCACCACTAAATCTCTTACCTTGTAGAGATTGAAACTGATTGGTTGTATCTATAGGTGTACCAACGTATGCCATTCTAGGTTATCTCCATAATTGATAAAGCTATATCTGCAGCACCTGAAGCTGTTAACGAAAGTGTGTCA
>FUFK010038916.1_pt1 | contig 17751 bp, 21 predicted proteins | sample 1021851 | NCBI WGS metagenome assembly FUFK01 (sample SAMEA51879418, study PRJEB19060) | metagenome | reverse complement strand
AAGATAAAAATTATGAAAAATATTTGAATATGCTTGGAGATTAAAATTTCTGTTTCACAAAAACTAAAAATATTAATTTATCCTGGTCTTCACGCAAGACCTGGAAGTGAATTTGTAAAATATTGTCAACAATTTGATAGTGATGTTGAAATAAAAGTTGGTGATAAAACGGCAAATGGTAAAAGCTTACTTAGTTTATTCAAGATAGAACCTAAGCAATTTTCAATTATTGATATACATATAAGTGGTAGTGATGAGGAAAAACTTATGGAAAATTTAATAATTTGGAAAACAGAAGCCTACAGCAGTAAAGATGACTTTGATAATGAAAATATTGGTGAAGAAGAATTACAAGTATTTGAAACAGTTGATGATGAGTAGTCTAAAAGATCATTTACTCAATTCTGGAAAAGTCAAAACTTCAGAAGAATGGGATGCAACATATGACGAATTACCTGTAGTAATTGCAGAAGACGCTAATTCGTTAGGACAAGCACTAGAAAAATTAGATACTGTTGGAGGCTATGGATACTTAGCAATCTGGAAAAAAAATCTTTTTTTGTTTAACGCAAAACTGTTATCAAAACGATGTGGTGTTATTGATGAAAATGGAAATTTATTAAAAGCAGCAAGAATTCCAAAAAATTAAGCTTGCTCTCCTCTTTTCTTTATAAATCCAAGTCGATGAATAATATTCAAGCTTCCAATTGTAAGTAATAATTTTGTNACTTCTCTCATCCACCATANNTTTTCNGGAACATCCATAAAAATTCCAATTTGACCACCTAAATATCCACCCAACATTCCTGCAAAAATTAANTTNAANCCATCTCTNCTTGTNACACCTTTNACAAATATTGANGCAATCAATCCATAAATAAGCCAAACTGCCAACAAAGAAATAACTGCCCANATTGCACCCATAATTATATTTTAATCAAAATAATTAAATTATTTTTTAGCAATTTTTTTAACAACAACTGTATCTATTCTTCTNTTGTCAATCTCCATAACAGTGANTTCTAATCCATCAAGTGTAATTTTTTCACCAATAGAAGGAAGTTGTTCTGAGNNNCTNAAGAANAGTCCACCAACAGTTGCAATATCTTTATCATAAGGCTCTAAACCAAAAAATTCTTCAAAGTCATCTATATCTGTCTTACCCTCAATAGTCCACTGGCCTGGTCCAAGTCTTCTAATACCCAAGAATCTTTGATCATGTTCGTCAGGAAGTTCACCTACAAATTCAGACAATACATCTTTAATGGTGATCACACCCTCAATACCACCGTTCTCATCAATAACACATGCAAAACTTGACTTATTTTCTCGTAAAATATTTAATGCAGATAAAACGGTGGTGTACTCCGGCAGGTAGATTACATCTTTCACTAAATTTTCTATTTCAACTGAATCTGAGTTTGCTCTCATGTTGAATAAGTCTTTAACGTATACAATTCCAAAAGTATCATCAAGGGATTCCGACTTTGAAACAGGCATTCTTGAAATTCTCTTATCTTCAACTAATGATTTAACATCGGCAATATTTATTGGTAATGAAAGGAATAAAACATCTACCCTAGGTGTCATAATTTCTTTTATTGGCCTATCTGAAAAATCTAGAAGAGCATTTATTATTTCTCTCTCAGCTGGCAAAATTTGTCCTTCTATTTCTCCTAGTGCTGTTAATGCTTGGATATCTGCTTCAGTAACCTCAGCATCATCTTCTTCTGATGTTTTTGCAAATCTCATAATTAATTTAGTTATCCCTTCTGTAAAGGGTGCGAAAATTTTAGATAATATTTCAACCAAAAATGTTGTTCTTGATAAAAATGCTATTGGTAATTTAGTAGCTAATGTTTTTGGAGTAATGTCACCAAATATCAATACAATTATTGTGGTAAATATTGTGGCTATTGCACTTCCAGCGCTTTCTCCAAATCTTCTTACAAAAATTAATGTTGCAACGGAAGCCATTAATATGTTTACAAAATTGTTACCAACCAGAATTCCGCCAATTGTTTTTTCTAAATTTTCTTTAGCTTTTTTAATCCTATTATTTTTTTTGGTGTCATCTAACTGGTGAACTTTCTGTTTAGGTATAGAGGTAATTGCTGTTTCAGATCCAGATAGCATACCAGATAAAACAAGACAGATAAAAAATACTACATATAAAACGAAGTCGAAATTAATACTCAATTTGTATATATGATTCTAGAGGATTTTAATTTAAATTAAAGAATTTATTTAATTTAGTTTTTGAAACGGGTTTTACTGCAAAAAAATCAGCACCTACTCTTTTTGCTTGAAACTCATCCGCTTCCCGGTCTGCAATTAAGGCTATTGGAGTATTCTTGGTAATTTTGTCTCTTTTCAACTCTCTTATTATTGACGGTCCACCATTATTTTTAACTTGCATATCAACAAATATATAATCAATACGTTGATTCAAACTCTCTAAATCAACATTTTCAAGCAGTTCATAATCAAAATCAATGTATTTTTCAATAGATTCTATAACCCATTTATTATCGCTATAAATTAAAATTTTCACAGTTTTAAAAGCATACTATTCTGTAATTTTAAATAATAATGACATATTTAATTTCTACCTTAATTTTTGCAGTGGTCGGAACTGCGCAATTAAACATATTTGAAATCGAAGGTATTTTTTCTAATGCCCATATAAATGCTCTTGAAGGCCACATTGAAGAATATGAATATACAGATGACGATTTATTGATTCTTCAATATAGCTCTCAAGAAGGAAGTGCAGAGAGTATTGAAGAATTAAATATATTATTATCAGGATATGATTTTCCGATAGGAGTTTGGTTTGGTCCATATAAAATATCCATAGATTTTAAACAACTTAACAATTTTGATTACATAGGCTTTTCTCCAGGACTGGAAATTAACAATGTTAGTTTTGATGAATCAGTAGAAAAAAAATATTGCACTATTAATATTTGTAATTTTGAAGAAAGAAAAATTATCGTTTCTACAAACGAAGGTATTTATGATAACTATTTAATTGTTGGAACACTTGGGTCATTTATCGAGAATATAGATTTCGTAATATCCGATCAATCAATTGAATTTTTTAAACCCTCATTGTTTGAGCGCTTCTATATTGCAATTTCTAACCCGATATTCACATATATGTTTTTTGTTCTAGGTTTTGCATTAATTGGTCTTGAACTATTTGCTATAGGTCCAGGTTTGATGGCAGTTGTAGGCTCAATACTTGTAATATCTTCTACTTTGCCATTTCAAGAGTTTGGAATAAATTATTATGGAATTCTTATATTCGGTATTTCATTTTTAATGTATATAAAAATCTTATCAAGGGGATATTTTTCAATTCTTGGAGTAGTTGCATTCCTAGTTCTTTTTAGCTCTTCTTTTGTAATGTTTAGTAATTACCAAATTAGTGTAAATCTCCTCCTTTTATTTTTAGTATCAGTTGCCCTGGCATTATTTTATTTTATAGCAATACCTACGGTTATAAGGTCAAGGCTTACTACTGATACAAGTGGTGGANCTTCTTTGGTTGANAAAGAATGTGAATTAATAGAAATTCTTGGATCTGACACAGGCCTTGTTCTATATAAAGATACAAAACTTAGAGTTAATTTAGAATTAGATAAATCATATAAGGAAAAACAAAATTATATCTTTTTAGAAAAAGATGGAAATCTATACATCTAAATAACCATAAAACTTCGCGAAAAAAACCTTTTGCCATTTGTTTTTTTCGAAATAACGTTCCTATATGTTAGAAATTAAAATTTCAACTTGGCAATACAATGCTCTCTGTAGGCAACATAGTTCAAATTTATTCTTTCCTCCCGCCACTTTTGAAAAAAAAGAAGATAGAGAAAAAAGAGAGGCAAAAGCAAAAGCTGTATGTAATGGCTGCCCAGTCAAAGTCAATTGTTTAGAAGAAGCTAAAGAGATTGAAGAACCTTTTGGAATTTGGGGAGGACTAAACGAAGTTGAAAGAAAACGAAACTTAATATTTTCCTAAAGTTTTTTTCTTGATCCAGCCTTATCTATTTTTTGAGTCACTCCAATCTTGTCAAGCAATTCCAGATAAGGAATTGCATACTTTCTTGAAAGATTGGATTTATCTTTGAAATCTTTTACAGAAAATTCATCAGGCATAAATCTGACAATCTCTACTAATTGTTTCAAATGTTTATCAGAGATAATGATTTTAGAATTAACTCTGTAAATTTTTTTTGATAAAAAAAGATCTTTTAATTCACCCCTATCAAAATTTTTTGTATTAATAATATTTACATCTAATGTTTTACCAAGTAATTTTTTAATTTTTAGGTATTCATTTTCTAGAGCTTCAAAGTTATCTATTTTTTTAATTACTTGATTATTTGAAATAACTATATTTTCTTTTTCCTTTGTTAATTGTTCCAATATATCTGTAGATATTTGATAATTAGTCTCAAAGAAATCTTTTACACCAGCCTTATTTATTGAATCTGTATTATTTTCTAAATCTTCAAAAATCTTCTTAAGAACTGATTCATTGACATATAGATTTCCAATTTGTTTGAATCCATTTTTATTTTTGAAGAATTTTATATCTAAAAAGTCAAAAATATCTAATAAATTATTTATTTTGATTTTGTCCTTAATTTTATTGTTCAACTTTAAAATTTGGTTTTTATCAGGAAATAATAAGAACTTTCCACCAATATATTTATCTCTATCTATATTTTGAATTAATAGATTTTCAAAAATTGGAATTGGTACCGCTTTGGATAGACTTAAAATAGCAAAAGTCTCTTTTTCAGAATTTATCAATTTCATTTTTGATATATGTGCATTATTCGTTCCAAAAAAAATTCTTAACGTTCCTTTTAAAATTGAATCATCCACATCTTTATTGTTTAATTCGATGAATAATTTGTTTGAATAATTAATTTTTTCATTTGTAAGCAGGTCGCCTCTTCTCGGAAAGTTTTTGTTAGTTTTTTTTAAAGACAGCGCCACCCTTTTTGTTACATCATTTTTATCATTCTTCTGATTTTTGCTCTGAACTTCTTTTATTTGAAGTTTTTCATTATGTAGATTGTATATAATATTTTCATAATTCAGCTCTTTACTCGCTGTACCGGTAATAACTTTCCCAGTTCCATCAATTGTGAAACTTCTATCGACCCAGAGTCGCGGTGTTCTTTCCTCAAATTTGCAGGTTTTAATAAAATTATGAATTGACTCGCAAAATGCCGTCCTATTCGAGGTTTCTTTGTTGAACTCCAAAATGAGATAATTGATATCTTTATTGTTATCTAGCTTCTGACTTAAGAATTCTTTTTTTATCTCACCTTCAAGTAGATCAAGTTTCGTAAATACAAATATAAAATTTTTTTTGTTTAGTGAAGTTAAAGACTGAAAATGTTGTTCAGACTGCTCAGACCAGTTTTGTATTGAATCTATTATAAATAGAATTACATCTGCATTAGCAAATCCAGATATTGTGTTTTTATAAAAATCTTTGTGACCAGGAACATCAACTATTGAATAAGTTTTGTCTTCAATTGAAAAATAGGTATATCCTAAATTTATCGTAAGGCCCCTTTTTTTTTCTTCGGGCAATCTATCAGTTTCTTGTTGAGTTAAAAAATTTACAAACGTAGATTTGCCATGATCTACATGTCCAGCAGTAGCAATAACTGTCATAACTTGGTAAAAAAATCTCTAATGTATATGTCGTTTTTTTCCGAAGTGCTTCTTAGATCAATTATTATATTGTTTTTATTAATTCTAGGAATTATTGGAATGTCATTATGCATTAGTTTGATCATCAGATCTTTATTTTCCAGTTCACTTATTTTTATTACTGGTGAAGGGATAGACTTATTTGGTAAAGTGCCTCCACCCATTACAGAATTATCGTCGACAACTTCATGTTTTATTTCAAGATTTTCACATACACTTTTGATTCTATTTTCTAATATTTCATATTTCATTGCAATCATTTTCCATAATGGTATTTCTATTTCTTTTTTGGATACATATTTGCTTGTAGCTTCTTGAAGTTCAAAAAGAGTTAAAGGAGAACAACGGTATGTTCTAAATAATGGAGACTCCTTTATCGATTGAATCATTTTTTTATCTCCAGCAATTATTCCCGATTGCAAAGATCCAAATAGTTTGTCACCTGAGAACATAACTAAATCTGTACCTTGTCTCAATGATTCCTGCACTGTTGGCTCATCATCAAAGATTTCAATATTTTCTTTTTCTAGAAATTTTCTACTTGCAACTAGACCACTTCCGAGATCATGAATCAAAATACTATTTTGACTTTCGGTTAAAGACTTTAAATCCTTCAAACTTACTTCCTCTACAAAACCATCAATTGAAAAATTTGATCTATGGACTTTTAAAATTAAAGAGTCTTCATTTTCTTTTAGAGCTTTCTCGTAGTCAGTTATTTTTGTTTTATTTGTTGTTCCGATTTCTACCATCCTTAACTCTGTTTCCTGGATTATCTCTGGAAGTCTGTAAGAACCACCGATTTCAATTATTTCTCCTCTAGAAATTATTACTGATTTTTTACCATAAATATTTTTTAGTGTTTTAAGTGTTATAAAGAGCGATGATGCATTGTTGTTGACAAAGCAAACATCTTCAGAACCTAGAAGTAAGTTCATAGATTCATTTAGGAATTCATTTCTTTTCCCTCTTCTGTTATTTAAAATATCATATTCGACATTTGTACTTTCCCCGTTAAAGTCAATATCAGTTTGTGCTCTTCCAAGGTTCGTATGTAACAATGTCCCAGTGCAGTTGATAACTTTTTTTTGAACTTTAAATGTATATTTATATACTTCTTTTTCAAAATTCTTAATAGTTGCAAGACTGTCCATATTTTCGTTAAGACAACTTTGAGCTATTACAACTAAAATTTCTCTAGGAAGATTAGATTTCACTTCCTCGACAAGCTTATTTACAGATATTTTATCCATATATTGCTGCTTTTACCGGTTTAAAACTCATGTTTATATCTTAAAGTGAAAAAATTTCATGTAACAATAAATTTTTTGAATAATTTGATATACGATATAATTGGAATATGGATATACAAATAAAATCATCACGATCAGTTTTAGCAACTGACAGTGCCGTAAGAAAGCTAGTTGAACTTAAAGCTGAGGAATCTAGCCAAGATAGCTTCCTAAGAATGGGAGTTAAACCAGGTGGTTGCTCGGGATTATCTTATGAGATGTTCTTTGATACAGAAAGACAACAAAATGATGTTTTCGAGTCATATGAAGGTGTAGATATTGGTATTGACTCACAAAGCCTTGAGCATATTAAGGGTTCAACTTTAGATTATAAAGAAGGTTTAATGGAGACAGGATTTTCAATCGATAACCCAAATGCAACAAGAACTTGTGGATGTGGAGACAGTTTTAGTTAAATTTATATCCAACCGAATGGACTGTTTTTATCCATTCAGATCTTTTTTCACCCAACTTTGATCTAAGTCTTCTAACATGAACATCCACTGTTCTAGCCCCTCCAAAATAATCATATCCCCATACTTTTTCTAATAACTCTTCTCTTGACCATACATTTTCTTGATTCTCAACAAAGAATTTTAATAACTCATATTCCATAAAGGTTAGATCCAGTAATTGATCATCGACTTTAGCTTCATAAGTTTTCAAGTTAATTACAAGATCGTTAAACTCAATTTTTTCTGATGAACTATCTCCGATTAAAGATTGGAATCTTGCAACTACTTCCTCTTCCTTGCAATCATTTGATATTACTTCAATTTTTGGATTTTTAATTAAATCAATACTTTGTCTAAATTCTTCTTTGTTAGCAATTATTAGTTCAGGGATAGGTTTTGAAGCTGTTTCAATGTCTGAGAGGTTTTTTTTGGTTTCTCCATACATTGAAAAAGATGTACATACTAAGTGAACCTCATTTTGAGTGGCTATTTTACCTAGATCAACTGAATTCAAATCATAAGAATTTAGGCACGATATTACTTTTTCGTGCTCTTTCTCTACATTTATATACGCTTTTACCATAATCTTGAAACAAATATTTAATATTTCCGAGTAACCAATATTTTAAATAAATACTACATTATTAACGAGAATATTAAAAGAGGTATTAAAAACAATGAAAATTAAAGCTGAATACATATGGATAGATGGTAAAACACCAACTGCAAAATTAAGAAGTAAAACTAAAATTATGGATCAAGGCACAGAGCCTCCAATTTGGGGATTTGATGGATCAAGTACTGAACAAGCAACTGGAGATCAGTCTGACTGTGTTTTAAAACCTGTAGCACAGTTCCCAGATCCGATTAGAGGGGGAGATAACATATTAGTTATGTGTGAAGTATTAAATGTAGATATGACACCACATGCTTCAAATACAAGAGCAGCATGTGTTGCTTCTGCAGAAAACTTTTCTGAGTTTGAACCAATGTTTGGCTTAGAACAAGAATATACATTTTATGAACAGTCATACGATTCCTTGAAATATGGACAACCTCTAGGATTCCCTCCTTCAGGCTATCCAGCCCCCCAAGGTGGTTACTACTGTGGTGTTGGAGCAGATGAGGTATATGGTCGTTCAATTTCAGAAGACCATGCAACTGCTTGTATGGAAGCGGGCTTAAACATATCAGGAACAAATGCAGAAGTTATGCCAGGACAGTGGGAGTTCCAAATTGGGCCTGTAGGTGCACCTGCTATTGGAGATCAAATATGGATTGCAAGATGGCTTTTGTACAGGATTGCTGAAGATTACAACATTTCTGCAACTTTAACTCCAAAGCCAGTAAAAGGAGACTGGAACGGCGCTGGTATGCATACAAACTTTTCTACAAAACAAATGCGTGAAGATGGTGGATATGATGCAATAGTCGCAGGATGTGAGGCTTTAGGTAAAAATGCAGAATTTCATGTTCAAAACTATGGCGCTGGGATAGAAGATCGTCTTACTGGAGATCACGAAACTCAAAGATTTGACACTTTTTCTTATGGTGTAAGTGATAGAGGAGCTTCGATTAGGATTCCATGGCAAGTTGAAGTAGATAAAAAAGGCTACTTAGAGGATAGAAGACCAAACGCAAACGCAGATCCTTATGTTATTGCAACGGTTATGATTGATACTGTCTGTTCTGCAGCATCGAGCTAATTAACCTGAGGTATTAATAGCTACTATTTCTTCTATTTTTTCTTGGAATTGATTTATATTATTGTTAAATGAATCTAATGCTGCAGCTCTACGCTCTCCAGTGTCAGATGAAGTTAAACCTTCTAAGAGTTCCTGGGAATCAATATAGATAAGTTCAACTAATGCTTTTAGTTCCTCATGGCTTTTAACTAATCCAGCAAATGTTGAAGGAGGGCCAGGTTCGGAGACAGTAGTAACGAACTGTCCTGCATCCTCAATAAAATTTGCGAACTCATCTTTTGCTTCTTGATAAGTAACTTCCTCGTTATCCCATCTATCATTTGCCTCAAGAACTTTTGTTGCAAGATCAATAGATTGTATTTTTTCTGACGATATTTCTTCCAAATATGTGATTACCTCATCAGGCAATGTTGTAGTGGTTGTAGTGGTCGTTTCCTCTTCAGGCTCATCTTCTACAGCTTCGACAATATCTTCAACAACAGGTTCTATTTCTAAATTATTGTTTGTAGAGACTCGATTAATAAAAGTATAAGTAGTTGCAATCATGCCTATCAACACCAATGGAAGAACTAGTCTTCCTGGTTTAGGATCTTCGTTAAATGTTTCCATGACTACAGTTTATCAAATATGTTATTAATTTCTTGAGTTATTGTCTCCCACTCTTTATCTTCTAATTTAGATATTGTAATGAAACCAGGACCAAAAAACACAGATGACACACCGTCAATGTTATTTAAATCATTTAAAAGAATACTTTCATCCAAATCAGTCATTATTTTTTTTGCATTTGGGTTTGGTGTATCAATTAATTCCATAATTAAGGTTAATTTTAATATAAATTTTATTAATATATGACAGTATGAATTATGAAAATATAAACAATCCTTTAATGCAATTTTCATTTGAGAAAAAATATTTTTACAGTATATTTGGACTCTATTTGTTTTCCCTAGGCTCTTTAGTCCTTGGCTATTCTTTTTATTTACTTCTTGAATCCACGGGTCTTGTTGAAAGAAGCACTATTACATGGAATGCACAAGGTCTATTTTGGTTTTTAATACTATTTTGTGTTGCGATTTTTATTTTATTTATTCCAGTAGAGTTCCTTAATACTTTTAAGATTTACAATATTTCATTTAAGGATTTATTAACTAATGTAATTTTAGTAATTTTTACATCGCTGTCTTTTTTGGTATTTTTTCAATTTTTCTTAAGTCCATCAAACCAGATTATAAGCGATATTATTGACCTTGGAAAAGCTGTCTCTTTTTCTGGGTTTATTACCGTACCGTTGATCTTGTTTGCTGTACATAACCTAACAAGAACAATTGGTTTCCCCGAAAAATTTTCATATAGTTTTACCCTTTTTGTTTGGGTGATATCTTCACAATTGTTTCTGTAATTATTACATCTTTTCAACTGGTAAAATACCCAGGGATTCCATTAACAAATTTGAGTATTTAAGGAATAAATCTGTAATCTTTAATTTATTTTCCTTTAATACAGTATTTTCATTTTCCAGAATATTTGTTCCTTGATACATTCCATTAAATTTTTGAGATATTTCGTAGAGATAGTCTGCCAAGTGGTGAGGCTCATTGTTTTTTATTGTCTGTTCAAAATAAAATTCAAATTTTATAAATGATTTAAGCAAACTTTTGTCATTATCGTCTAATTCCTCTGAAACAACGGAAAAGTTTGAAACTTCAAGTGACGAATCATTGATTAATTTTTTTGCTCTTACATTTGCATATTGAATATAAATACCTGTTTTACCATTTACATTTGTGAACTTTTCTAAATCAAATTTATAGTCTGTATTTCTATTAGTAATTAGATCACTGTATGTAAGCACAGTATTACTCAGAAGTCCTAGAGAAATATCATCCAAATCATTATTTATTTCCTTTATGTATTTATAAGTTTCATCATAAAGATCAGTCAATTTTTTTGTTCCACCCTCTCTAGTCTTAAAAGGGTTACCATCAGCATCATTGACTGTTCCAAATGATACATGTTCATATTCTTTTGTGGGAAAATCAAAGTATTCTAAAGATAAAAATAATTGTTCAAAGTGGAGTTTTTGTCTTTTATCTACAATGTAAAGGGTTTTATCGAACTCAAAACTATCTAATCTATCTAGTACAGTAGCTAAATCTGTTGTTAGATAAAGATAGCTACCATCAGATTTTGTTACTAATATTTTTGGATCTGTTTTTAAACTTGATACATAAGCTCCATCATCTAATGAAATTTTATTTTTACTTTTTAAATCCTCTATCATATCCGGTATTAGGTCATTAACATCGCTCTCACCTCTCCATAGATCAAATTTATGGTTAAGTTGATCTAAAGTTGATTCAAGAGATCTAAGGGATGTACCTTTTATCTTTTTCCATTTATTTATTAAATCTTTTTGATTATTGTTTAAATTCTTATTTACATTTTGAGCTAGTTTTGTAAAGTCAGTATTTTTTGAGTACAAATCTGAAGCAATCGGATAAATTTCCTCTAATTCTTGAATTGTTATGTTTTCAAAATCAATTTTCTTTTCAATCCCATATTGGATGATTTGAGCAATAGGCATACCCCAGTCACCCATATGAATATCACTTAGAACTGTATTGCCAGCTAATTTATTTACATTATATAAACTTCGTCCAATATTTAATGATCTTAAATGTCCTACATGTAATGGTTTTCCAATGTTTGGACCGCCATAATCAAAAATAATTTTTTTTGGGCTTGATACTTTTATAAAATTACGAATATTCTCGACAGTTTTTAAAAACTCGTTTAAGTTAATTTCAATATTTATAAAGTTTTTTTCACTTATTTCATATTTTTTAATAAATGGTTCACTGTCGAGTTCTCTTTGAAAATTATCAATAATTTCGATCAAATTTGGATTATCTTTAAACTTTACAAGATTATTTATCTGCAGATCAAAAGATTCATTTCTTGTTAATTTAATATCAATTTTTTCAGTTATACTGAAATTCTTTAATACAGATTCTAGATTATTTTCTAATTTTGTAAGTTGGTACATCTAATTTCTTATATATTGTTTTATAAAATAAATTATAAATAGAAAATTATCAACCAAATAACGTCTAAACAATCTTTTTGGTTCCTGAATTAACCTAACTAGCCACTCTAAACCAATATCTGCTAACCATTCTGGAGCTTTTATTTTTGTTCCTGCTACCCATTCAAAAACTGCACCAACCCCAACCATATTTGTGTTTATCGAATCATTTTTCTTCAATAAGTTAATAAATTGTTCTTGTTTTGGAAAACCAAGTGAAACCCAGAGTATGTCAGGATTTTTTGCAATTATATCATCTACAAACTTCTCATTAGAAAGTTCTTGATAGCTTAAATTAGGAGGACAAGTAAAACCTTTTATATTTACATCAGGGTATTTAGTTTTGATAGTTTCAACCATTTTTAAAACTATTTCTTCTGAATTTCCAAAAAAATAATGAGATACATTATCCTTTAAGCCTTTTTCAATTGCTTGCAAAAATAATTTATATCCATCAACTCTCATTTGATTATTTTGATAAAGGAATTTTGAGGCTTTTGCAACTGGAAACCCATCTGGACATTTAACATCAAAAGAGTTGATTATATTGTTGAGGTCTTTGTCTTTGTAACATCTGACTAATGTATTGGCATTACATACAGCAACTGAAATTTTATTCTTGAAAATTAAATTTTCGGTAACTTCATCAATGTTAGTGACCGACAATTCTGTTTTTAATACACGAACACTATCCATTATTGAAACTATTATATAAATAAAAATATCTTTAAATATATTTTTAATAACTATTTATGCGCCTGTAGCTTAATTGGATAGAGCATCTGACTTCGGATCAGAGGGTTGGGGGTTCGAGTCCCTCCAGGCGTGCTAATTAAATAATTTTATTATTTTTTTTACTCTTTTATCAACTGTAATTTCTTTCAAATATTTTTTTTCTAAATCAATGTTTGGAATGTTACGTAGTGCATTTGAGAGACTATTTTTTTCCTTTAGATTAAAAAAAGAAATCATTTTATTGAAAGGTAAGCTTCTATGAGAAGGATAATCAGAAGCAATCACAAAAAGACCTCCATATAAATATTCAAAATACTTTAATGGTGATGTATATTTTGTTGAGTGTTGNTTCTCATCGCTATTTATTAGTAAACCTATNGAACATTNNGAAATTATATCTATTGCACTTTTTCTCTTAAGGTATCCGTGGAGAGTTACATAATTTGTAATCTTTAGATTATTTACTAAATCTTTTAATTCTTTTATTTCTTCTATATTGCCACCAACTATTTCTAAATTGTAACTTTCATATAATTTTTCGTTTTTATAAGTTTTAATAAAATCAGGAAGNCCCCGTGATTCGTTAAATCTGCTTAAACTTCCAACAAAAACTATAGATTTTCTCCTTTCTAAATTTTGTATATCAAATAATTCATGATCAACGCCATTATGTAAAACTATTGAATTGTTTATAGATGGGTAAGAATCTCTCAAGTTTTCATTTAAAAATATGATTGCAACATTTTGAAGATTACCTATTCTCCTAATTACAAAGTCTCTTGTCCTAGACCTTTGATGGCATTCAAAAATTACTTTATTTCCTTTTTTTGCAGCAAAGTAGGCTATCCAATCTGATCTAGTAAAAATATAATTTTCAGTTTTATTGTAAAAATATTTTTTAATTGTTTTTCTTGCCCATATGTAGTGGCTAAATTGAAAAGCATATTTCTTAAAGATTTTGACTCTACCGTGAGGAAGGTTATGCCTCAACCCAAACACTTCAAAAGTCTCACTGATTTGGTAAAAATTTTGAATTTCAGAAAGATTATCTGAGCTTTCTCTATCTCTCATTGGAAAATATAGATTAACTTTTATACCGTTTCTAATTAAATATTTTATATTTGTAATAGTTTGAAGACTATTTGCAGTTTTTGCTGGAAATGTCTGATAAGTTACATAATTTAATTCTGATTTCATTACTCACGATAAGTATATATTTTCTAAGTAGTTATAAAATTAATTTTTTATGAACTATAAAAGTAAGAAACTTATGTATGAATGCTGACCCGGGATATTTTGGCCCAGACTCTATGATGTGGAAAGTCAATAAAGAGATAACAGTTCTTTTTGGCGGTGCAAGAGCTTTACTTATGCATGCTGCGCATCCTTTAATTGCAGCAGGTGCAAGACAAACTTCATTTTACCAACGTGATCCATGGAAAAGATTAATACGAACCTTATCATTACAAAATTCAGTAACTTTTGGAACTATTGAAGAAGCTAACGATAGTGCAACTAGAATAAATAAACTTCATGAAGTTATTAATGGAGAAGACGAAATTACTGGTGGGNACTATGATGCACTTGATCATGAACAACTTCTTTGGGTACACGCATGTTTACAACTTTCATCAATTTACTTTTACGAAAAAACAGTAAAGAAACTTTCTGACGAAGAAAAAGACAAATACCACATTGAAAATATGTTGTCTGCAAAATTAGTTTTAGTTGATGTTGAGAAGATGCCTAAAACTCATNAAGAATTAAAAAACTGGGTTATAAATAAAAGCAAANACAATGATTATTTATTATTGACAGATGTTGCAAAAGATGTTCAAGATATTATTTCTGGGGGACCAGTCCCAAAACACATAAAACCAATTTGGCCGTTTATCTCTTTTACAGCATTTAATACTTTACCTGAAGAATTTAAAGTAATTTATGGTGTAAAAACATCAAAATTTAAATCTCTTATTTTGAAATTTAATCTTTTNNTNCTCAAAAGTACTAGNCCACTNTTNCCACCTTTTTTTCGNTTNATTCCTCCAGCNAGATGGGCAANNCAGAGNTTATCNAAATATCCAGATTTAAAATTNTCTGATAAATCTAAAATATAATTNNNGAANNATGAANNAAAATANNGACTTTNATGANTTANATANAGAATTTAATNNACTTTCTNAAAATTTAAANAANGTNTTAGANTCTTTAACAGAAAAAATACAATCTTTTGAAAAAAATACAGTTGACACTGATGAAATTATTGAATTAATTGAATCTTACAAAAAAATGATAATTCAAGAAGAAGAATAACTAAAGATTACTTTCTATTTAGAGTAATATATTTAGTCAGGGTCGGTAGCTCAATTGGTAGAGCAGGAGCCTTTTAAGCTCAAGGTCGTGGGTTCGATTCCCACCCGACCCACTTAAATTCCTCTTATCTTTTTTGAAAATAATGCAAATGGTGTTTTTAGAATTATTTTAAAATCTAGAAACAGCGTCCAGTTATCAATGTATTCAATATCATATTTATACCAAGTTTCAAACTCTCCAGCATTTCTTTCATTAATTTGCAGTAAACCAGTAATTCCCGGCATTACGTTTAATCTTCTCATATATTTTGTTTCAAATAACTGGGTATCGTCATCGAAAAGAGGTCTAGGTCCAACAATAGACATATCACCTTTAATGACGTTAAAAAATTGCAAAAGCTCATCTAGACTATATTTTCTTACAAAGCCTAATTTAGCTAGAATTCTTGGATCATTTTCAATTTTAAATAAAGGACCGTCAGACTCATTAAGAGAATCCAACTCTTTCCTAAGTTCATGAGAGTCTTTTTTCATAGTTCTAAATTTGTACATATTAAATATTTCCCCATGTAGGCCAACCCTTTTTTGCTTTACATAAAAAGGAAAGCCATCAAGAATTACAATATAAGTAGCCAACAAGATCATTATTGGTGAAAAAAAGACGAGTCCTAGAATACTAAGAACAATATCCAATGTTCTTTTGATAATATATTTTGATCCATATTGAATATCATTATTAAAATATGTAAAGTAATTTTCTTCTAAGACTTCCTGTCTGTAAATAAATTTTGTACTAAATTCTGGTTTATTTTCACTAATAATCAGAATCTTTTTGTTTGTCTCAATTAAGTACTCTTCAAAATAGGGATTAATTTTCTTCATATTTTCTAGATTTATGACTATTAAATTAATTTTGTTTAGTTTATTTATTTCATCTATATTTTCGATTATTTCTTGATAATTATTTATATCTTTTTTATATAAATTTTCTAAATTTTTTCTAAAAGTAATAATTCTTAAATTTCTAAAATTTGAATTTTCATCCAAATTTATAGATAAATAATTTTCATTAGTCACAGATCTACCAAGTAATGAGGATAGAAATTCAGGATTTCTAAAGATAACTAAAATTATAGGAACTAAAAAAGTTAAAATAAATGTATACCCTCTTGAAACATTTTCAAACCTAAAAATATAAAAAACACCAAAAAGATAACTTGTCCATAGTAAATATATTTGAAAAAACTCGTCTAACAAGTTTCGATTTAGGGAAAAAGTTAACTCATTTACATATGTATAAAATTTTGTTGAGTAGAGAATAATCAAAAAGATAAACATCATTACTGACAGAAGGAGGTCTACAGAAATAATTTCGGTATTGAATAATGGCAAAAATCTCTCAACATCTTCAATCAGATTTAGATAAATTATCTCTTTAAATTCTTTATTTGAAATAAGATAATTATCAAAGTATGAGATAAATATCATTGTTAAGATTGTCTGCAAAATAACAAATCTTAAAAAATATTTTGAGATACTTTTTATATTCATCATTTATATTGTATTGATTAAATTTTCATTACGAAGAAATTTTTTTTAGATTATAATTTACTTTATCTAAATGGGGGCGTGGTAAAGTCTGGAGTTTACGCCTGCCTGTCACGCAGGAGGTCGCGGGTTCGAATCCCGTCGTCCCCGCTACAAGGCCAGATAGCTCAGTCGGTAGAGCACTTGTCTGAAAAACAAGGGGTCGGCAGTTCGATTCTGCCTCTGGCCACCAATAACNATAAGGNTNNATTGCTCTACACAAACAAACTAATCAAAACTACTCGCCTAAATAGCCACATTGATTGAGTTTTAATATAGAGTTCTTAATAAATGAAATATTATAATTTAAACTTTTCAAATACTGTATTCGTATTAATAAGCATCTCAACTTTTTTTATTTTAATTTATAATATAATTCACTACTCTCCAATTCTGGGTTATGATGCTGAAGCACACTTCAGCTATGTTGATTATTTATCAAGACATCTACCTAGAGAATTAAAATTACCTAGCCATTCCGAAACAAGAGAATTTTTTAATCCACCAGTTGGATATCTTTTTCCTTCATTTATACAAGTATTTTGCAGAAATTTAATTGACTCTAATAACTTATTATCAGATTGCCAGCCAATTTATGGCAAAGCAACTCAAATATTTCAATCTATTTTATACATAGTAACTATATGTATTAATCTTTATACATTAAAGCTAATTACAAAATCAAAAAATATTTTTAACGTAGGTTATTTAATTTTAATTTCTCTTCTTGCTGTAAATTACAGAACAATATCAATGATTCGTGGTGAACCATATATATTATTTTTTCTCAGTTTGTTCTTATTAGTTATATTGAAAATGCAGAATAGTGAT
>FUFK010059552.1_pt1 | contig 17756 bp, 17 predicted proteins | sample 1021851 | NCBI WGS metagenome assembly FUFK01 (sample SAMEA51879418, study PRJEB19060) | metagenome | reverse complement strand
GCAAGTTCACTACTCCAAATATTTGTAAAAAGAATCTTTTCCTTGGGAACCCAACTTTCATATATTTGACTTAATAAAGACATTGCTGTTTTATCCTCTCCACCAATTAAAACTCTATCTGGATTTTCTAAATCTTGTATTGCTTTACCTTCTGAAAGGAACTCAGGATTAGATAATACACTAAAACTTTTATCATTTTTGGATGAGTTGAAATCTACCGAATTAAGTATGTTTTGTATTACTTCAGCAGTTCTTACTGGAAGTGTACTTTTCTCTACAACTATTGTGTGAGACTTAGAATATTTAGATATATCTCGAGCACATGCCTCCACCCAAATAAGGTCACTTGCTCGCCCAGCCCCAATTCCTTTTGTTTTTGTTGGAGTATTCACTGATATGAAGATGATATCTGCATTTGATATCTCTTTTTCTATTTCAGTTGAGAAGAATAAGTTTTTACCTCTAGTCCTTTTTAGTAATTCCACTAGATTAGGCTCAAATACAGGTATCTTTTGAAATTCGGGATCATTCCATGCATCAATTTTATCTTTATCAATATCTACAATGTTTACAATAATATCTGGACAATTATCTGCTATTACAATCATTGTTGGACCTCCAACATATCCTGCCCCAATAGAACAAATTTTTAACTGCGATTTATCAAAATAGACTTCAGGCACAAATTCAAAATAAAAAATATATACAACTATACAATAAACTTATCTTATTTACTTTTATTAATAGATTTCTTTGATTAAATTTTCGTTCGAAAAATTATATTTTAAGTCCAATTCTATCTAAATTATACTTTGATTTCTCAAGAATATTATTGCACCATTTAATATTATTTAAATACCAATTAACTGTATTTTCTAAACCATTTTCAAATTTATATTTTGGGGTCCACCCCAATTCAATCTTCAATTTAGTGCTATCAATTGCATATCTTTTATCATGACCAGGTCTATCTTCAACGTAATTAATAAGTTTCTTTAAGGAATAATCTTTCTTTAAATGCTTATCTAGTATTTCACAAATTTTATTTACCACTTCATTATTTGACTTTTCAGAATTGCTGCCAACACAATAACTTTGTCCAGGGATTCCTTTCTGAGCTATTAATAATAATGCATCTACGTGATCATCAACATGTAACCAATCTCTTATATTCTTGCCATTTCCATAGACAGGTATATTTAAATTGTTAACACATTTTAAAATTGTAAGTGGTATCAGTTTCTCTGGAAACTGATAAGGTCCATAGTTATTGCTACAATTTGAAATTACAGTAGGAACCCCAAAAGAATGGTACCAGCTATTTACTAGATGGTCGCTCGAAGCTTTGCTTGACGAATATGGGCTAGTGGGGTTATATCTAGTCTCTTCGTTGAAATAACCATTCTCACCTAAAGAACCATAAACTTCATCTGTACTAACATGTAGGAATCTAAATAAATTTCTTTTTGATTCTTCAATATATTTTAAATATTTTCTTGTGGCTTGAAGAAGGTTAAAAGTACCTAAAATATTACTTTCTATAAAATGATTTGGCTCTATTAGAGATCTATCAACATGACTTTCTGCAGCAAGATGAATTATTAAATCAGGACTTGTCTCTTGAATAATTTTATCTATTTTTAAACTGTCTTTTAAATCAGCATTTATATGAAAATGTCTATTATTAAAAAATGGATTTCCATTTATTCTTGATAAATCACTTGCGTAATTCAATTTGTCTATATTGGTTATTTTAGCTTTTGTATCTTTCAAGAGTTTTCTGATTAAAGCACTTCCTATAAATCCTGCTCCCCCTGTAACTACTATTTTTTTGTTATCTAAATTCATATGCGAAATTTTTTTTGTTTGGTCAAATCTTGCATGATTTCGAATAATGAATTTTTCCAGTTTAATCTTTTAAAACTAACTAATTTTTCAGTATTCGAACAATCTAGAACTGAGAATTTAGGGCGCTTTACAGATGAAGGAAATTCTTCACTACTTATAGGAATAACTCTAGCAGTTTTATCCAAAATACCTAAACTTTTTCCAATATTTCCTATTTCAACTGCGATATCAAACCAAGAAGTGATACCTTCATCGCACCAGTGATTTAATACTGGAAATAATAAATTATTCCCAGAGTAGCATTCATTCTTTTTAATTAATTCCCAACATGCATTTGCTAATGAAGTCGTTCCTGTAAAACAACCTTTTTGATCATTTATTACTTTTATTTCATTATTCTTAATATGCGAATTTAATATTTTAGTTAAAAAGTTTTCTCCTATAGATCCCATTAACCAACTTGTTCTCAAGATAACTAAAGAATTGAAAGTAGTTAAATTTTGCTGTAATCCTAATTCTGCAAATTCTTTAGATAATCCATAAGTATTCAATGGATTTGTTTTGCTATCGGTCTTATATGGAAGGATCCCATTACCTTCAAAAACATAATCAGTACTAATATGAAGCATTTTACCGCTATATTTTTTAAGAGCTTTTGCAATAATCACTGGGGCTTCTCCATTAATCTTAAAAGCTAATTCGCGATTGGACTCTGCTTCTTGAACATTCGTAAATGCTGCCGTATTTATTAACCAATTTGGCTTAATATCTTTTATGAAATTCATGCAAGATTCATAATCGAGAAAATTCATTTCTTTTTTGTCTGGACATATTAAACTGAATCCTTTTGGAATTAATTTTTTTATTGCTTTTCCAAGTTGACCGGTGCTCCCAGTTAGTATAACTCTCATATAAATAATTCTTTATTAAAACTTAAATCTTCCAGAGAAGAGGCCATAGAATCCTTACTTGAAATAATAAAATTAAATCCTTTTGGCCAATCTATATTTAAAGATTTATCAGACCATATAATTGATCGTTCATGATCTCTTGACCAGAAGTTTGTTACTTTGTAGTCAACAATTGTTTTATCCTTTAGAGATAAGAAACCATGTGCAAATCCACTTGGAACCCATAATTGTTTTTTATTTATATCATTTAATTCGATAAATGCCCAATTTAAAAATGTTTTTGAGTGTAATCTCAAATCAACTATGACATCAAATATTGAACCTGATGAAACTTTCACTAATTTACCTTGAGAAAAAGGAGGTAATTGATAATGTAGACCTCTTAGTACGCCTTTTTTTGATGAAGAAGTATTTTCTTGAACAAAATTAATTTCGCTATTCACTTTCTCTTTAAATAATTTAAGGTTCCAACTTTCATAAAAAAACCCTCTTACGTCATCAAATATTAATGGACTTATAACTTTAGGCCCCTCTATGATTTCCCCTTGATTACCCTTTAAATTCTCAATTAGCATCACTTATTTATAAATTTTTTATATTAATATTTTTTATTTATTAATTCAAGCAAATATTTCCCATAAGGACTGTTTTTTATTGGTAAAGCATTTTCCTTTAATTGAGAAGAATTAATATAACCCTCCCTAAAAGCTATTTCTTCAGGACATCCTACTTTTAGACCTTGCCTATTTTCAAGAGTTTTTATGAAAGAACTGGCTTCGTATAAAGAATCAAATGTTCCTGTATCGAGCCATGCCATTCCTCTCTTCATTAAATTTACAGTTAATTCATTTCTTGAAAGTAAGTATTTATTTATATCTGTTATTTCTAGTTCGCCTCTATTAGAAGGAACAAGATTTTTTGCTATCTCAACTACTGAATTGTTAAAAAAATATATCCCTGTTACAGCGAAATTACTTTTTGGGTTTATTGGTTTTTCACATATATCTTTAACATTCAATTCCTCATCAAACTCAACTATTCCATATCTTTGAGGGTCCTTGACCTGGTAGGCAAAAATTGTATTTTTTATAAAATTTTTAGAAGCATTTTTTAGTTTAAATGATAGTTCATCTCCATAAAAAAGATTGTCTCCCAATATTAGACAAACTGAATCTCCACCTAAAAAGTCTTCACCTAGAATGAATGATTCTGCTATGCCATTAGGGCTTGGTTGTGTTATGTATTCTATTTTTACTCCCCACTGACTTCCGTCTTTAATTAATTTCTTAAAAGAATCTATATGAAAAGGATCACATATTATTAGAATTTCCCTTATCCCAGCCATTAACAAATTAGATATAGGATAATAAATCATAGGTTTATCATAAATTGGTAAAAGTTGTTTACTAACGGATAAGGTTAATGGGTGCAATCTTGAACCTTTACCACCTGCAAGGATAATTCCTTTCCTAATTCGATTATTATTCATAGCTTCATGTTGTATTAAGAATTAATTTATAAATTAAAATTGGAATACTACTCAAAATATTTAAACAATTTATCTGAATAAAATTTATTTTAGAAAAAAAATAGATAAGCAAATAATCGAAGTAAACATATTGAATGAATACAGACAATATACAACTTTTCTTTCCTTAAATCCAACTTTCAAAAGCCTATGATGAATATGATTATTATCTGGAAAAAATGGAGATTGTTTTTTAGAGATTCTTGTGAAAATAACATAAATCATATCGAAGAGTGGAACAGAAATTAATAGAATTGGTATGTATAAATTACTAGCATCTCCTTTTGTTGAAATTAAACCAAAGCATGCAATAATAAATCCCAAAAAATATGATCCGCCATCGCCCATTATTAATTTTGAAGGATAAAAATTAAATCTTAAAAATCCTATTAGACTGCCCATTAATGAACATAGGAAAAGAATATACTCAAGATTATTTATTTTAAAAAATATAATGACTAAAGCTGAGATTGATATTGTTGATATTCCAGCTGCAAGACCATCAATACCATCAATCCAATTAAATGCATTTATAATACCTGTTACCCAGAATATTGTTATTAATAGGCTTAGAAAAGTCGGTAAATAATAAAAATTATTAAAAATCGATATACCTTCAATTGCTATACCTTGAGTCCAAATATAACTAGAGATTGTAAATTGTACTAATAATCTCGACCATGGAGATATTTTAAAAATATCGTCTATTAATCCTATTATTAGGCATAATGAACCTCCAAAAATAATGGATTTAATTTCAGAATCGAAATCCAAATTAAAAGATTTATTAAAGAAAATATTTATAAGAATTATTAATAAAGAGCTTGTTAATATACATATGCCGCCAGTGAAAACTAATGGCTTTAAATGAATTTTTCTGAAAGCAGGATTATCATATAAATTTAGTTTTTTTCCAAGTAAAATAAATTTAGGTATTAGATTAATACATAATAAGTAAGAAAGAAAGATGTTAATTAAAGTGAAAATATACAAAATCTACTTAATCCCTTTATTGAATTTATTATCTAACTCTTTGAAACAATTTTCATAAACTTTTAAAGTCTCTTCATTAATCTTTTTAATTTGAAATTCATTTACTACTCTCTTTCTACAACGTTTCCCGAAAGTTCGAGCAAGAAGAGGATTCTTAATCATAAATTCAATTGCAAGAGCTAGAGCTTGAATATCTTTTTTTGGTACAAGAATCCCATTGATACCCTGTTCAATTATATCTCTACAACCTGGAACGTCCGTTGTTATTATTGGTCTTTCCATAGATGAGGCTTCAATTAAGGTTTTTGATAAACCTTCTCTCCAAGAAGGAAGAATCACTATGTTAGTTTTTGAATATATTTCTTTCATATTTTTCACAAAACCCATAAGTTTAATTCTTTTTTCGTTTTTAAGTAATTTCAATTCTTTATTTGTTAAGGCACTTCTATTCCCTTTGTCGATTGATCCAGCTATATATAAAATGATTTTAAAATTCTTTTCCCATAAAATTTGACAAGCCTTAACAGTTTCTATTAATCCTTTTTCTTTAATTAATCTTGATGGAAAAAGGATTTTTACAGGTTCATCAAATTTTCCGGTGTTATCAGTAAATGGTTTAAAAAAGTTTATATCCACTCCTGAACCTTTAATTATCTTTGAATTTTTTTTATTTATAAAACCCATATCTATTAGCTCATTTTGATCATCTGCGTTTTGAAAAATTACGTTTGATCTCCTCGCAGTAAAGATTGTTTTATAGATTGGTTTTATGATCAATCTCATTAATTGATGTTTTATACCAGTACCTAAAAAAAGATGTCCTAATCCAGTTACTGCATTTATTACAAGAAATACTTTTGAAAATTTAGCTGCTATTGTGCCATAAAGGCATGCTTTAATAGTGAAATGATGTACTAAATTAGGTTTTTCTTTTGTATATATATTTATTAGAGATATTAAGGAATTAAGCTCTAAGAAAGGATTAATTGATTTTCTAGACAATTTCCAATTTATAATATTGACACCCTCTATATAGAAATTTTCAGATTTATCTTTTGGACATACAACATTTATTTCATAACCTTTTTTTTGTAATTCTTTAATAAATAAATATCGAAAATTATAAATATACCAATATGAATTTGCAACAAGAAGGATTTTTTTCACAAATACTTTAAATAAATCAATTGTATATCAAATTAATACCTGAAAATTTTTTATTTTATTATCAATGATATGTATTTTATAAATTTTAATAATAAAAAATATTCAACATTCATAGAGATTTGATTAATAGATAATTACATAAATTGTCGGTTTAGAACCAAAATAAAAGTTGTTAAACCAACGAAAAGTAGAAAATATCTAGATAATAACCTTGCATTAACAGGTAGATATTCTATCCAAATAATATAAGAGAAATATGAGGTTTGGATTATTCTATGAGATAAATCCATACTAAAAATTAATCCATAATATGAAATTAATCCTAATATGGATAAATTGTGCCAAGTCCTAATATGCTCAGGAAAATATTTCCTATAACGTATTCCTATTATCGTAATTGAAAGTAATATAAACGTTCTAAAAGAGAATAAACTACCCATTTGATTACTATTAAGATAATAAAAAATATTAAATTTAAATATTCCAAAAATTAAGGCAATTATTATAGTAAATAGAAATATTATTAAAATAAATATATTTTTTTTGCTTATTTTTCCTTTTTTAAAAAAAATATCAATAGAGTCAAGAAATAATGTTCCTATGAAAAGTGGTATTGAAAAAATATGAATGCTAGAAGCTAAAATAAGAAAAACTAAAGATTTTATAAATTTTTTAAATTTGTATAAATGTATAGAGAAAAATAGCAATCCAAGTCCTAAGCCTAATCTTATTTGGTTGAGTTCATGTAAAGGATAAATTAATAATAAGTAAGTTAATATCGATATGAATTTGTTTTTAGAGTAATAATTTATTAAGAAAAATTTAGGAACTAACGAAAAAAAAGCTACGACAAATAAATAAAACTTAAAAGAGTCTGAAATATTGTAGAGAATTTGATTAAGGTATTTAAATCCGAATTGTACGCGTATATATCCAGAATATAGATCTTCAAGTTTTTGACCGCTACCAAGTATATTGAAATATCTGAGATACCCTTGATAATCTCTTGGTTCTCCAAATATACTGAAAGCTCCTATTAAGGATAGGATAATAACTATACTGGCTAATTTATAATTAATTTTAAGCATTTATAAATATTTTTCATGAATTTATTAAATCTTGATCATTTAAGTTCCTTAACTCTTAATTACTTTTATCTTATTTAAGTAACTAAAAAAATCATTAAAATTTAGCTCTGGAAATCCAGGTAAATAAGGTTTAAAAAATGTCCCATGTCTTGAGTAGAGGCCAACAATATAGATTAGAGGTACTTCATAAAATTCCTCTGCAGTATAATTTTTTATAATTCCTTTTTCAATTGCACTGTAATAAGTATGAGGTTGTAAATCCCTATCAAGTAATAAGAAATCTTCATTACTATCAATCCCTAGCCAACCTCTTGATGTTAAAACTTCATTTACTGCATGCGAACTTGTTCCTGGGATTAAAAGATTGGCAAACCCAATACCATTTGTTTGATGCAAATGCACATGCCTCACTTTAAACCCATAATGCCTTAAGGTTTGTTCCATTAGTCTTGCTCTGTCAGAGCAACAACCAGTATCTGCATCTAAAAATTCTGTTGAACCAAGCTCTATAAAATATCCTCTACATGAAACATTTTTTACAAGATTTCTTTGGGCTGTTGCTAGGTTTTTTAGACAATTAAGTTCTTCTTGATAAGAGTTAATATTTATACAACTACTATTTAAATCTAATTTATCAATAGCTTTTAAATCATTTTTTGTAATTTTTTTTGAGACGTTAATAGACCAAAAAAAATAAAGAGGTGAAATTCCTATTATCAAGATTAATAGTTTTTTTATGTTCTTCCAATAAAAAAAATTTTTCAAATTCATAAATAAAGCAATTGTTTTAAGGAAATTATGGAAAAATTTATTTCAAATTTAAATTAATTATATTATGAAATTTATTATAGTAATATATTAAATTCTAATCTAATAAAAAATTTATGCTGAGAATAAATATTGGATGTTCAGATTCTCCTACGGAAGGATGGGAAAATTTTGACTGTTCGTTGGCTCTAAGATTTTCAAAATTTTATTTCTTAATTAAATTTCTACATAAGTTAAATTTAATCACTTCTTGGCAATATAGAATTGCATCTTTTTACAAAAAAAATAATATCAGATATGCTAATGCCGCCAAGAAAATTCCCCTTAAAGATAATAGTGTTGAAGTTATATATTCTTCACATATGATAGAACACCTTACAAAATCCGAAGCAAAAAGTTTTTTGAAACAAGCTTATAGAGTCTTAAATAAAGGAGGAATTATAAGATTAGCTGTGCCTGATTTAAGAAGAAAAGTCTTAGAATATATAGAAGACGGAGACGCTGATAGATTTGTCTATGAAACTCATATGTGGTATCCAGAGATTAATTCTTTCTTTCAAAAGTTTTATATATTTCTAACAAGTCCAAGACATCATTTATGGATGTATGATTATAAATCAATGTCCAAGTTGTTAAAAGATAGCGGGTTTAAGAATATAGTATCTTTGGAGCCTCAACAAACAACTATCTTAAATCCTGGTAAACTAAATTTAGAAGAACGCGCTTGGGATTCTTTTTATGTAGAAGCTAATAAATAAAATATATCTTTAACGAAAATTTCTCTTTTTAGTTTTAAATAAACGCTCCCTGCAGGATTCGAACCTGCGGCCCACTGCTTAGAAGGCAGTTGCTCTATCCAGCTGAGCTAAGGGAGCAAAATTTTGATAAAAGATCAACAAAGTAAAATGGAAAATTAACTCCTTTAAAAGACTATCTATCAAAATAACTTATTAATTTTACTAATTAAGAGCTATTCGAACAAGTTAATCAAGATATTTAATGTAATTATTATTACTTAAAATTTCTTAATATGAGATGTCATTTAAAAATAAATTCTAATTTCTTTTAAATTTTTACTGCATCCTTAATTATTTTCTCAAGCATTGGTAAATTACGATTTAATGAAAAATCTCTTTCAACTCTCTTCTTGCCAGCTATCCCCATTTTGATTAACAAACTTCGATTGTTGTATAGAGTAGTAATTGCACTTATCCAATCATCGCAGCATGAGGCCTTAAAACCTACATCGTCATTTATTATTTGATTATTTGCAGAAATATTTGTTCCAACTACAGGGATACCGCAAGCCATGTATTGTATTAACTTAAAACCACATTTACCTTTTGACCATTCTTCTTCAATTAAGGGCATAAGACCAATATCTATTCTATGAAGATATTCTTTTTCCTTTTCTGCACTCCACTCTAGTTCAATAACTTCTACACCTTCAATTTTAGGAGACTTTCCGCCAATAACTATAAAATTAAAATTGATTTTCTTAGCAAGAATCTCAAGAGGCTTGATTAATATTTCCAAGTGTCGAGCTGTTGAATACGAGCCGATCCAACCTAGGGTTAATTTTGTCTTCTTATGATCGAATGTTTTATTGAGATATTCTTTACTATTTAAAACGGTTGGTAAGTAATTTGATCTGATATTTAATCCGCTTACTAAATCTAATAAGTGTGTATTGCCTGCTGTAATTGATTTAGCATTTCTACACATGTTGTTAAATTTTTCATTAAAAAGATACTTAAATAACCCTTTCTCAAACTTTTTATATTTTAAATAAAAAGCATCATCTATATCGTAAATATATCTTCTTCTTATTAAGAGATTATCAATCCATGAAGGCAGCATGGGTAAATATTCCCCATATATTATTAGTAAGTCATATTTTCTGTACTTATAAGAGTTCAGTATTCTTTTTAAGTAGTTAAATACTATCCATCTTTTTTTTGCTCTCCTTCCTAGTTGTTTGCTAGATAGATAATTATTGTCTAAGAGATATTCTATTTCTAAAAATATCCCTCTTTTTTTAAGAGGATACTTGTATTGTTCTAGCCTATACCTTGTACTTGCTGCTAGATCACCATATAGTGCTAGGCCCAATACTCTAATCACTTAATAAACTATTGTATGTTTTTAAACCTAACCTAACATCAACCAACTGACCAGCTCTTTTATATTTAGTTAAAAAAATTCTCTATTGAAAATTGTTTGTTCTTAAATATTGTGTTCGGTATAATTTGAAAAAGTTTGACTAAATTTGTAATAACTTAGTAGTTTTATTTTTATGAGCAATATATTATTAATTTTCAAAAAAAGATTTAATAATTATAAAATCCCTCCATTAATAAAAATAGGAGAAAGTTTCTTTGACTTAGGAACTCTTTTTTTGCCTTGGGCTATGTATTATGGATTCTTGTTTTTATTTATTTCTTTATTGATCGCAATAATAAATAAACATAAGGAATATTTAAAAGACAAATCTAATTATTTGATACTTTTTGTGACTGCTCTAATGTTTATAAGTGCTTTCAGTCAAAATATATTCTTTGCAAATAATTTCAGTATGGTGAAGGAGAAAGAAATATATTTGGGTTTATTTAATTGGGTGCCATTATTTTTTGTTTTTTGGGCATTTCAATATTATTTAATTGAACCACAAAGAAGATATATATTTGCTAAGAATTTAATTATTGGATCTTTGCCTGTTTTTTTAAGTTGTATAGGCCAAAATTGGTGGGGTTGGGAATCCCCGATAACACTTCTAAACAAAACAATTGTTTGGTTTCAAAAACCCCTATATGTAAATGAAGATAGAGGTATTAGTGGTTTATTTAGTAATCCAAATTATGCAGGATTTTGGTTTGCTACAATTTGGCCTTTTTCTTTAGGCCTTTTTATTACATCAAAAGATAAGTTTCAAAAATATTTTAATTTTTTAACGATTGCACTAAACACTTATTTACTGGTACTTACAGGTTCAAGAAATGCATTAATATGTTTGATTTTCTCAGTCTTTATTCTGTTTAAATTTAAATTCTTTATAACATTTGTATTATTATTTTTATTATTAATATTTATTATTCAATTAATCCCGTTTATTAGCCCAGAATTAAATGTTTTATTAGATCCTTATACTCCTACCAAACTGTTTAGTAAATTTAAATTTAATTTCGATTCTTCATTGCTTAATTATCAAAGAGTAGAAATTTGGAATAAGACAATAACCTTAATATCAAAAAAACCTTTTCTTTGGCTGGGGTGCCTCTACATTTTACTTAATTTATATCTATTACGGAGGAAATTCTGATGCTCAACATACTCATAATATTTTTCTTCAGTTAGCTTACGATTATGGCATATTAGTTTCGTTGATAATTTTAATTTTGATATCTTCAATAATATTTAAATCACTTAGATACCTAAAATCAAATAAAAGAATTATTAAATCCGTTGATTCCTATTGGATAGTGGCCACTATTGTTGCATTTATTTTTCTTCAATTAGATTTCCCTTATTATGATGGAAGGGTAAGCATTATTTTATGGACTTTATTGGCAGGTTTGAAAAATATATTAAAAGAGGATAATAAACTTAGAACATAAATTTTCCTCAAAGATTGCAACTAATAATCTTTATTTAAGATGATCATTAGAGATCTATTTTTAATAAAGATTTTAGAATAAAACTTTAGTTATAATATAAATAATAGTTTATTACTAAATTTATTTTGGCTAGACGTCTTACTGATGTAGAAAAAAACGATATTATCAAAAGTTTTTCTGAGGGTATTGCCATAGAAGAATTATCAGAAAAATACAATTGCTCTAAATTAACAATTTCAAGGAATCTGAAGAAAAATTTCGATGAAGAATCTTATAAAGAATTGGTTGAAAAAAGTACAGAATTGAAAAGATCTTCTTCTAAATCAAAGGATTTTTTGGATGAAAAAATTTGTAATACAAATTCTAAACAAAAATTAAATGAGAAATATGATTTAGCAAAAACTAATAATGACGAATCTAATTCCGAAATATTTATGGAAATCGCTCCATTAGGTTTCGATATAGATAATACACCTCAAAAAGATATTTCTTCTATTCCTATTTCAGAGGTTGCCTTTCCAAAAACTGTTTATATGATTGTAGATAAAAAAATAGAATTACAAACAAAATATTTAAGGGAATATCCAGAATGGGAATTCTTATCTAAAGAAGAATTAAATAGAAAAACAATTGAAATTTATGATGATTTAAAAGTCGCAAAAAGGTTTTGCAATAAAGAACAAAAAGTAATTAAAGTTCCTAATTCTAATGTATTTAAAATTGCTTCTTATATATTATTAGAAAAAGGTATTTCAAGAATAGTTAGTGCAAATAAATTAATAGCTTTATAAATTGATTAAGTCTTATCTCGAGAATTTATATTTAAAAGACTACCTGTAATTGATCCACTAATAAAACTTATTCCAATTATGAAACTTATCGGTAATTTTACTGTTTCGACGATAACTAAATTAACTCCTTTTTTTGTCGCACTATTTTGAATGCCAATAATTAAAAGTATAAATAAAGAAAAATTAAAGGTAATAATAAAAATAAATTTTCTTAATGGCAATAACATTTTAATTTAATTCTAATGCATATTATAAATCAAACTTTTCGTTAAATTATTCTTTTTTGCTAAGTATTTTGATGCTTGCGTTAAGCTTAATCCTGCATTAATTAATTCATTAAGTTCTTTTTTCAGTTCAAATTTATTTATTTCACCCTTTTTTTTATTTTCATTTTCTCCCTTTATTACAACGGTTATTTCTCCAATAACTTCTTTATCCTTAAAATAATCAATTACTTCATTAATGTTATTTCCAATATGCTCCTCAAACTTTTTTGTTAATTCGCGGGATACTTCTATTTCTCTATCACCTCCTAAATTTTTTTTAAGTTCATCTAATAATTTTTTTAATCGATGAGGTGATTCAAATAAAATCGTTGTTTTATCGTTATTACTTATATTCATAAGAATTTTTTCTCTTTCAGATTTCTTTTTGGGTAGGAAACCTTCAAAAATAAATTTAGAAGATGGAAGACCACTTGATACAAGGGCTGTTATTGCTGCACAAGGTCCAGGAATACAGATTATATTTATGCCATTTGATTTAGCAATTTTTACGAGACATTCGCCAGGATCGCAAATACTTGGCATTCCCGCATCACTAACAAGAGCAACAGATTTGCCTAAGTTTAGATCATTGATTAAATTAGGAATCTTTTTTAAAGCATTATGCTTATTGAAGCTAATCAATTTGTTGCTAAAGTCATATCTACTCATTATTTTTTTTGTTTGTCTCGTATCCTCACATGCGACAATTGATACATTTTTGAGAACATTTAAAGCTCTTGAGGATATATCCTCTAAATTTCCTATTGGTGTACCAACAATATATAAAACACTACTTTCAGGTTCTTGTTTTTTGTGAGAGGATGAGAAATTATTATTCATTTTGTGATTAAATTACCCTCTGGCGTAGATTTAAAAAATCTAATTAAAGATTTGAGGATATTCTGTTGGGAAGCCTCTGAAATACTTATTTATTACTCTCAAATACTAAAAGATTCAAAGAACAATAGCAATATTGTTCAGAATAATAATTATGATAATCCAGTTACACTTGCCGATTTAAAAGTGAATGAGTTAATAATTCAAAGAATTAAACAAACTTATAAGAATGTTAACTGGGCTATCCTAAGCGAAGAGAATGTAAAAATTGATTCGAATAATTTTGATTTAAATTCAGATTGGGTATGGGTTCTTGATCCTCTTGATGGAACTAAGGACTTCATTCAAGGATCAGGAAATTATGCTATGCATTTAGCCTTGAATTATAAAAACAAATCATATTTAGGAATTGTTTTAATTCCAGAAAAAGACGAGTTATGGATTTCTACTAAAGAAAAGGTTTGGTGTGAACGAAAAGATAAAACTAAGATAATGCCAAGTCTCTTAAAAAATCAAAGTCTTCAAGAAATGGTTATTGTGACTAGCAAAAATCATAGAAGTGAAACACTCAAAAATTTAATAGATAAAATTGGTTTCAAAGAAATTTTAATTATGGGTAGTATTGGTTGTAAGATTGCCTCAATTTTAAGAGGAGAAAGTGATATATATATTTGTATAAGTTTGCCGGGGGAAAGCTCCCCAAAAGATTGGGATTTTGCTGCTCCTGCTGCGATTTTGACAGCTGCTGGAGGAGCTATCACTAATTTAGAAAATGAAGAGCTTTCTTATGGGGGATCTAATTTTGAACAAAGAGGGGTCATTGTTGCATCCAATAATGTTGTTGCACATGAGAGGATATGTGCGGAGATTAAGGAAAAATTAAAAAATATAATCTTTTAAAGTAATTTTAATTAAGAGGTGCTACCNGAGTTGGTGTAGGTTCGGGATATGGCATTCCTCCGTTTTGTGAAACTCCTCTCAGAGTAAGATTAATTCTTCCCCTACTGTCGATTTCTCTTACTCTAACTGTAACCTCATCTCCTTGTCTTACAACATCTTCAACTCTCTCAACTCTTGCCTCTGATAATTGAGAAATATGAACCATACCCTCTTTCCCTGGAAGTATCTCAACAAAGGCACCAATAGGTATAATTCTGGTGACGACTCCTGAAAATATCTCACCTTCATGAACTTTACGAGTGAGGCCTTCAATAATCTTTTGAGCTTCTTCTGCTGCGGCACCGTCATGGGAGGCAATGGTTACGATCCCTCCATCCTCTATATCAATTTTTGTATTAGTCCTTTCGGTAATCCCTTTAATTGTTCTTCCTCCTGGACCAATAACTGTACCAATAAGTTCAGGATCAATCCTGAAGCTTAATAATCTGGGAGCATGCGGTGATAAAGATTCTTGAGGTTTATCAATCGCTGCTTGCATCTTTTCTAAGATATGCAATCTTGCGGGTCTCGCTTTTTTAATAGCTTCAGAGATTACTGATACTGGTAAACCCGTAATCTTCATATCCATTTGTAATGCTGTTATGCCTTTTTCAGTCCCAGCAACTTTGAAATCCATATCTCCTAGAAAATCCTCAATCCCCTGGATATCTGTAAGGATTCGAACTTCTTTGCCTTCCTTAATTAACCCCATTGCTGTACCGCCCACGGGAGCTTTTAGAGGGACTCCTGCATCTAGTAATGACAGTGTGCTGCCACAGACAGATCCCATTGAAGTTGAGCCATTTGAACTTAAAACTTCACTTACGACTCTTAGTACATATGGGAAAGTCTCTTTACCAGGTAGAACAGGTATTATGGCCCTTTCTGCTAAAGCTCCATGACCAATTTCTCTTCTGCCAGGAGTTCTCATTGGTCTAGTTTCTCCAACAGAATAGGGTGGGAAATTGTAATGATGCAAATAAGTTTTCTCAGTGCTTGGATTTAGATCATCCATTTCCTGAGCATCACTGGGGGTCCCAAGAGTAGTAGTAGATAATACTTGGGTTAAGCCTCTTTGAAATAATGCAGAGCCGTGAACCCTTTTTGGCAAAATTCCTGCAGATGCTGAAATTTTTCTAACTTCATCTAATTCACGGCCATCAACTCTTTTCCCATCATTTATAATTTGAGACCTCATTAATTTCTTTGTTAATTTTTTAAAGTCAGTGCTCATCAAACTATCATTCTCAGATAATAAGACTTTGAGTTGGTTGTCATCCTTTAGAGATTCAATTTTGCTTTGGGTTTCAATCTTTATTTTTTCGAGTTCAAGGTCTCTTTCTTCTTTTGATTGATCAAACTTCTTGAGTATCAGTTCAATAGCTTTTGAACAATTTTTTTCCAGATAGCTTGGCAACGTTTGATCTTCTTCTGGATTTGAGGGCTTAATTTGCTTGATCCCTAAATCCTTGAGTAAATCTTCTTGTGATTTAATCAGTTCAGTAACTGCCTCATAACCAAAATCAATAGCTTCAATAGTATCTTGCTCGGATAGTTGATTTGCTCCTGCCTCTATCATCACAATTCCATCAGTTGAGCCTGCTACTACAATGTCTAGATCACCTTTTTCAATTTCTCTATAACTTGGATTAAGGATGAAATCATCTCCTATCAGCCCAACTCTGACAGCGGCCATTGGACCATAAAATGGAATCTCACCAAGCAAAGTTGCTATTGACGCGCCTGTAACAGCAAGAACGTCTGCAGGAACCCTCTCATCAAGAGAAAGGCAAGAAGCTACTATCTGTATTTCATCTCTCATCCAAGAAGGGAATAGAGGCCTCATTGGTCTATCAATCAATCTTGAAATTAAAGTTGCTCTTTCTGGAGGACGACCCTCTCTTCTCATAAAACCGCCTGGAATTCTTCCTGCAGCATATAGTTTTTCCTCGTAATCACATATAAGAGGTAAAAAGTCAGCTACTTCTTTTTTAGTAGTTTTCGTCGCTGTAACTAATAGAGAGGTGTCTCCACACTCAATCATTACTGATCCGCTTGCTTGAGGAGCATATAGTCCTGTAGTTAGTCGTATCTCTCGTCCGTCAAACGTGATCGACTTATTTTGTCCTTCCAATTTTTAAATTATAAATCTATACATAATTTATTCTTACATTTTATAGGGACATATTGAGTAAATTATTTAAATTAACTATAAAATTTTTTAAAAAAAGACTTATAAATGCAGATTAATAAATATTTTTTACCAACTTGATTTTACAACTCCAGGTAGTTCACCATTGTGAGCTCTTTGTCTCAATTGGTTTCTGCATAAACCAAAATCTCTATAAACCCCTCTAGGCTTTCCGGTTGCCCAACACCTGTTTCTCACTCTATTTGGCGCAGAGTTTCTTGGGAGACCTTGAATCTTTCTATGTATTTCTAATCTTTCCATTGGATCTTTAGCGGCATTAAATTCATCTAATAGAGATTTTCTCTTTGCAGCATATTTTTTTACAAGCTTTTTGCGTTTAACCTCTCTCGCAATCATGGACTTTTTAGCCATTTAAAAAATATAAAAACTATTTTTATATAATAACAGCTTGACTAACAATTATTGAAATTTATTTATTGGTTTAATAATCTTTGTACTATTAAAAGTTGACTTGTATCTCTAATAATAAGAAGAACACTTAGTCCTACTAAAAGAAAAAAACTTGATTGAGTAACTGCCATTTGTACTTTAACTGGAACAGGTTTACCCCTTAATCCTTCAATTAAAGTGAAAACTAGCTGTCCTCCATCTAAAAGAGGTAAGGGTAAAGAATTTAGAACTGCTAAATTAATGGAAATTAAAGCTGCAAATAATAATATCCCTGCACCTCCTTGTTCAGAAAGTTGAGCACCAATCTCAACAATTTTGACTGGCCCACTTAATTGTTGCGCGGTAGAGGAGAAATTTGTTATTAATCCTTTATAGCCTTGAATTGTTTTTACTAAAAGTGAAGA
>FUFK010427112.1_pt1 | contig 17760 bp, 17 predicted proteins | sample 1021851 | NCBI WGS metagenome assembly FUFK01 (sample SAMEA51879418, study PRJEB19060) | metagenome | reverse complement strand
GAACTGACCCCAAAGCAGGAAAAATTTCTAGAAGTTCTCTTTAACAACGGAGGACAAATAATGTCTGCTATAGAAGAAGCAGGATACAGCCCAGATTCNAGAGGGTGGTTAATGAAGTCTGTAAAAGANGAAATTATAGAAAGAGCTAAAACACAATTGGCAGGTTCTTCTGTAAAAGCAATAAACAGATTAAGTGAAGGCCTAGATGCTGATGGAACTATACCATCTGGTCAAATGGATATTAGAATGAAGGCGGCTTCTGAAATATTAGACAGAACTGGTATAAGTAAACGTCAAGAAGTTAATGTAAATGGTCAAGTTTTGCATGGTGTTGTCATGTTACCGGCTAAAGATAAAATAAAAACAATAAATGAATGACAAGACGATACAATTTCAGTACAGAACAAAANGCTAGGATAGAAGCTAGACGTAAATTACGAGAAAAAGANAAGAANGCTGAAAAATTAGCAAAGAAATTAGCTAATGAACGTCAAAAAGCAAAACAATTAAAAGAAAATCTTAAAAAAGTTGATGAAATCAACAAAAAAGGTGGTGCAATAACTCAAGAAGAGTTAGATACTGTACCAAAGTCAGTAAAAAAGTCAATAGAAGACCAAGCTGAAGTAGTTTTTATGCCAAATGAAGGCCCACAAACTAGTTTTTTNGCTTCNCCAGAGAAAGAAGTACTATATGGTGGTGCGGCAGGTGGTGGAAAGTCATTTGCATTACTAGTTGACTTGCTTAGATACTGTCATAACCCAAATCATAGGGCATTATTACTAAGAAGAACACTGGCAGAGTTAACAGAGTTAATAGATAGTAGCCGAAAACTCTACGCAAAAGCGTTTCCGGGTGCTNTATTTAAAGAATCAAAGAGTACATGGCATTTTCCGTCTGGTGCAACAGCATTATTTTCGTATGTTGACAAAGACAGCGATGTAACAAGGTATCAAGGACAAGCATTTACATGGATTGGTGTAGATGAGTTAGGTCATTACCCTACTCCGTATGTTTGGAACTACTTACGTTCACGTTTACGTAGTACAGATAAAAGTATTGACACTTACATGAGAGCATCTTCTAACCCCGGCGGTGTAGGAGGATGGTGGATAAAGAAAATGTTTGTTGACCCGACAAAACCGGGTGAACCATTTTATGCTACAGATATAGATACCGGTGATATTTTACGATTTGGTAGATACCACGAAAAAGCAGGTGAACCTTTATTTCATAGAAAGTTTATACCTGCACGATTAACAGATAATCCGTATCTTGCTGAGTCTGGTGAATATGAAGCAATGCTATCATCACTACCAGAAGTAGAAAGAAGAAGATTATTAGATGGTGATTGGGATGTTGCAGAAGGTGCGGCATTTCCAGAGTTCAATAAACATATCCATGTTCTTGAACCATTTGAGTTACCTAACAATTGGATAAGAATACGTTCTGCTGATTATGGTTATTCATCACCAAGTTGTGTCCTTTGGGGTGCAGTTGATTGGGATGGAAATATAATTATATACAGAGAATTGTATCAGAGTGGACTTACGGGTGAACAACTTGCAAATAGAATAAATGACTTAGAGGTTTATGACCCACCAATGCACACTTCTGTATTAGACGCTAGTTGTTGGAGTAAATCGGGTATTGGCCCTAGTATTGCAGATAGTATTATTAGGGCNGGAATACGTTTTGTACCATCAAACAGAGATAGAATAGGTGGCAAAGTTGAATTGCATAGAAGATTATCTATACAAGAAAAAACAGGCGAACCACAATTAAAAATATTTTCTAATTGTATAAATTTAATTAGAACATTACCAACAATACCTTATGCAAAAAATAATGCAGAGGATGTTGATACAAAAACAGATGACCATGCTTATGATGCTTTACGTTATATGGTTATGACAAGACAAACAGGTGAAAGACAACGTGCGGCTTATAATTTAAATAAATTAAAAGCAGAAACGTATGAACCAGTAGATAGGATTTTTGGATACTAATGACAGAAGACGAAAAAAAAGCTCTAGATTCTTTGCAAAATTTAATTGAAAATAAAGCTAAAGATACTACAGTATATAGAAAAGCAGAGAATGTTGTAAAAAAACATCCTTTGTTAAGTGCTACTGTTGGGTCAATATTAAAAGGTAAATTAGAATCTACAATAAAACTTGATGACAATAAAAGTATTGGTTTTTCTATAGACCCTAAAGAAGAAAAAGCTAGTATAGGTTTTAAAATGGCTTTTGAAGATGGTGGGTTTATAAACAAATACGCACCGGGTGATGTTGTTGGTAGTGCTTTAGATACATTAACTTTTGAACAAGTAATGGATTCACGTATTGAAGTTTTACAAAATAAATACAATACTGGAGCTATAAGTAAAACAGCATTAGACCAAGCTAAAAGAACAAAAGTAAGATTGTTTGGTGGTACACATAATAATATAAAATATACTGGTGTTTTAAAAAATGTTTTTCCAGATATTAATCCAAAAAAATTATTATTTAACCAAGTTAACAGCGAAGATGGAATAAAAAAAATATTAACATATGCCGGTGAAAATGAGGCATGGTTTAAAGGTAAACCGGGTGCGGCAACAGATTTTTGGAAATCTATACAAGGTGCAATTGGAAATACTGTAGGTAAAAGTGGATATAATGCCGCTTCAGCAATTGGTAAAGATAATCCTTTAATTCTTCAAGGTATGAAGTTAGGAAGAGGCCCTGTTTTTGAATCAGAAACATATAGAAGTGTAGCACAACAATTAAAAACTATAAAAGACCCTAATTCAAGACGATTAGCAAAAATTATGTTGCTAACAGGAATTAGAGAAACAGATTTAGTTAGATTAAAAGCTAGTGATATTGATTTTGTTAATAATACTATAACTACATTTTCTGGTAAAGGTGCAGGAGCACAGGTGATACCAATATCTGATTCTGTAAAAACTTTATTACAACAACAAACAAATATAAATCCAACTGGTGCAACTATATTTAGTAAACCAAAAATAAAAGCATCTAATTTAGCAAGTCATTATAGTAAAAATATAAATGCTGCTCTAAATAAAATTGAAATACTAGATACAGTAAAAAATGCTAATAGAGCAATGACTCTTGAAGATTTACGAAGAGCATTTTCTATGAGAGCTACTGCATTAGGAATATCATCAGATGTTGTTGATAGTTTGATGGGGCATACTGTTAAAGGAACAAAAGCAATTTATCAAAAAGGCACAACAAGTACAGCATTAAAAAGTAAAAATATTGTAGAAGCACTTAGTACATTAGATAAAGATTTGTTTATACAGTTAGGTTTTGAAACACCACAAGATGCTGTATCATTTACAGAGGGTAAATTTAAAGTTAGAGGAACATCAGGTACAACTATAGGTCAACAAATTGATGAAATAGTACCTCAAAAAACAATTACACAACCAGTAGTTACAACAAAAACAATAGCATCACAAGTAGAACCAAAAGTTACTATTATTGAAGAACCAGAATTAACAAAATCTCAAACATCAGTATCTGGTAATAAATATACTGAATTGCCAAAAGCAGATAATAATAAAATTAAATTAGCAATAGATAAAGCGGGTAAAACAGGTAAATTAGCAACCATATTAGCATTTTTATCTAAAGCAGGTAAAGCGGCAGGTCTTATAATACCGGCAGAACCTATACAAGCTATTAATGAAGCTATAGGGGGAAAAGAAGGAGTATTACCAACAACACAAAGTGGTAATATACTTGGAGTTATACCACCAACTACTACAAAAGAAGCAGAAAGTTGGACAGAACTTTTTGGTATTCCAACATATCCAAAAGGACATGAAAAAGAAGGACAACATATTTTAAGTCAAAAAGATTATGAATTATTAAATCAGCCAGAGACAGAAAAATTTGAACAAGAAGGTAGATTATAAAATACCACAATCTATAAAGATTGGATATAGAGATTATAAATTAGAAAAGTGGAAACAAACTGTTGCTAGTGCAAACGAAGCACATGGTCAGTTTTTTGCAAAAGAAGGAGTTATCGGTTATACCGATGAAGAAAAGGGAGTTTCTCATGCAAACACATTATTGCATGAATGTTTACACGCAATAGTGTATCAATGGAATATTGACTTGGGTGAGAAAGAAGAAGAAACTTTAGTTAATGGTTTAGCTAATGGTTTAACAACAATATTTGTAGATAATCCAAATTTATTAGATTATTTAAAAACTAAAATTAAGGAGGGCTAAATGCCACAACCAATAATGACCAAATATAAGCAGGGTGACCTTGGTATGCCCTACCCAAAGAAAAAAGATAATATGAAAAACATCAATATGTCTTCTCACAATGGTGGAGAAGCAGATGGTAGTGTTGCTACTAAAGATTATCCAAAAGAAAAGAAACAATACGTTCAGCCTAGTGTGTTTGCAATGGCTGATAAAAAAGACTACTAGGAGGAAATATGAAAAACATGAATGGGCCAGATATTATGTCAAGTTATACAAAAAAGTATAAACAAGGCGAACTTTCTGATGCCGGTGGTAAAAGTTCAAATGCAAAACCAGAGGCCTTTGCGTCAAAAAAATTTAAGCAAGGTGAATTAAGTGGAGCAAGTGAAAAACCCGGTGCAAAAAATAAAGGCCAAGGCTTAACCGCTATGGGTGCAGATAAAAGAGATTATTAATTTAATAAAGGAAAATAATGGCCATAGATAAAACAGATGAGGCCAGAGAGATAGATAATGCCGAGAATATTCCCGGTTTAGTTGCTCATGTTAAAAAGAAATTTACATCTGCTGAAGATGGTAAACATGAAGACGAACAAAGATGGTTAAAAGCATATAAAAACTATCGTGGTATTTTTGATAGTACTACACAGTTTCGTTCTTCAGAAAAATCTAAAGTATTTGTAAAAATAACAAAAGTAAAAGTTCTATCTGCTTATGGACAAATTGCAGACATATTATTTGCTAATAGTAAATTTCCACTATCAGTAGAATCTACTCCTGTACCAGAAGGTGTAGCAGAGTTTGCACATTTACAAACTCCTCAATCACCACCACCTACACCAGACCCTTATGGGTTTGAGGGAGATGGAAGAGTATTAGAGCCGGGTGCTTTAGAAGCAACTGATGAAAAAACTTTTTTAGGTGGTTTATCAGCAAAATTTGCAGGGGCAAACTTACAAGAAGGGCCATCTAAAATAGGTGAACCTCAAATTAGCCCTGCTCAAGAAACTGCTCGTAAAATGGAAAAAATGATACATGACCAGTTACTTGATACTTCTGCTGTTAATGTATTAAGACATTCTATATTTGAATGTTCACTATTAGGCACAGGAATTATTAAAGGGCCATTTAGTTATAATAAAACTGTACATCAATGGACAGGAACAGGTAATGAAAAAGAATATTCTCCTTTTGATAAAGAAGTACCAAGAATTGAAGCAGTTTCATGTTGGGATTTTTTTCCAGACCCATCTGCTACAAATATAGAAGATTGTGAATATGTTATACAAAGACATAGATTAAATAGAGAACAATTAAGAGATTTAGCAAATAGACCTTATTTTGATAATGATGCAATTTTAAAAGCATTAGAAATTGGGCCAAACTACGAAGAAAAATATTATGAACAAACTATTCATGGTGTTAATGACCCAACTTATGTAGATAATAGATACGAAGTTTACGAATACTGGGGTAACTGTGATGCTTCACTATGTGAAGAAATAGGAATGGATATACCTCAAGGCATGGATGATTTAAAATCTGTACAAGTTAATGTATGGGTTTGCGGTAATGAAGTTATTAGGGCAGTTATGAATCCATTTACACCTGCTCGTATACCTTATCAAGCATTTCCTTATGAGTTAAATCCATATCAATTTTTTGGTATTGGTGTTGCTGAAAATATGGAAGATGCACAGTTATTAATGAATGGTCATATTAGAATGGCTATTGATAACTTAGCACTTGCAGGTAATTTAGTATTTGATATTGATGAAACTCAATTAGTTCCCGGACAAAGTATGGATATATTTCCGGGTAAAATATTTAGAAGACAATCTGGTGTAACGGGAACAGCAGTAAATGGTATTAAGTTTCCTAATACAGCAGGTGAGAATGTACAAATGTATGATAAAGCTAGGCAACTAGCTGATGAAGAAACAGGAATACCCTCTGTAACACATGGACAAACAGGTGTAACAGGAACAGGTAGAACAGCCGCAGGATTATCTATGATTATGTCTTCGGCAGGTCTATCAATAAAAACAGTTGTAAAAAACATTGATGATTATTTATTAAAACCTTTAGGTGAATCATTTTTTCAGTGGAATATGCAATTTGGAAATTCACCAGAAATAATTGGTGATTTAGAAATAAAACCTAAAGGAACTTCCGCAGTAATGCAAAAAGAAGTTAGAACGCAAAGATTAACTACTTTATTGCAAACAGTAACAAACCCAATGTTAGCTCCATTTGTAAAAATACCAAACTTAATGAGAGAACTAGCAATATCACAAGATATTGACCCAGAAAGTTTAGTAAATGATGTAAATGAAGCGGCAATCTTTGCAGATATGTTGAGAGGATTAGCAAATGTTCAAGGCACAGGCCCAGAAACTCAGCCCACTGGTGAACAACCCGGAGGCATGGGAAGCCCTACAGGAGTACCTGCAGGAACAAATCAACCTAACGTACAAGGCGTTGGGGGTAGCGAAATCGGAGTCGGAGATGTTCCACAAGCAGGGGAGTCTGGCTTCACTGGTACGCCTCAAGAACCTCAAGGAGGAATCTAGAATGGCTTCAAATGTAGGAGATAAAGAGTAATGCCACACGTATCTGGACATAGCCCACATGGAAGTGGTTGGAATAATAGTTCTAACCAAGTACAACCAAATCATCCTAGTGGTGCGTATAACTCTTATCAAAGTACTTATCCTACTGGAAGTGGTCAACAATCGGCTAATACAATTAAAGACCCTAAAGCTAATGAGGCAGAGAATGAAGCCGGTTATATGTCTAACTCGGGTCATCAAGTTCAACATAATTTTTCAAATCCTAATGATANTAATAATGATAATGGATTTGTTAGTAATAACAACAGTAATGTTAATGATGGAAATGAATTATCAGAATTAGATAAAATAGCACAAGCAAATGCAGAAGCAGGTATATATAATAATGCTTTAGAAGAAGCCCAAAAAAAATTAGAACAAAATAAAAAAATATGGGGTTTANATAAATATGCAGAAGATAATTTAAATGGTGGTAAAATAGATACAACACCGGGAGTTGTCGAAGACATAACTGAATTATACGATGCTGCTAAACAAATGGCTATAATTTTAGGATTAGACCCAAATAAAAAGAAAGATTTACAAATAGCATTAAATTATTTAAGTGGTGATGAATGGGGTAATCAAAAAAAATTAGCAACATCAGAAAATTTTGCAGAAATTCAAGCGTTAAAAAATTCTAAAGAAGNTGGATGGAAAACATGGGGTACTGGACTTAGAGGAGATTCTCGATGGAAAGGTGTTGGCCCATTAGATAAAAATAGTTATAGTAGTGCATTAAATGCAATGGCGGCAAATGTAGAAGCAGGAACTCCTGCATTTGATTATCACAGAGCATTAGTTAATTCACATAAACCATTAAAAAGTGATGCAGGAGTATTAGAAACAATATTTTCAGCATTTTTACCTGCGGCATTAACGGCAAAAGACAGTGGTTTTGTAAATTGGCTTAATGACATGAATGATGTAGATAAAATCGGTGTTGATGAAAATGGTATATTTAATTTTGAGTATAATGGGAAAAAAATAAATGTTAATGATGGTTCACCTTTTTCAAATACTGAATGGCAAAGTTTTTTAAAAAAAGAAAATGAAAATGCAGGAGGTAATTATTCTACATTTTCTTATGACAGCACAAATGAAGTAGAAGACCCTCTAGAAGATATAGATGATTCTGAACAAATAGAAGAAGAATATCATGTAAATGATGAATATGCACCTTGGTATGATTTTACATTATTTGAAAGAATATTTAGCATGACTGGTGATACAGGTCAAAAAATTGATTTAGAATTAGGCTATGGCCCTAGTGCAGATAAAGTATATACTGCTGTAATGCCAAGAACTGGATATATATTTACTTATGATAAAGATGGTAATAGATATGAAGTAAAAGAAGGGGAAAGAGAAGGAACTATTGATGGTAAAACTTATAAATTTAAAAGTTTAGCTAGATTAGAAGATGATGAGGGAGATAAATAAATATGGTAGGATTTATGAGAAAACCACAAATGATAAATGACCCAAATGCGGCTCCTGCATCTTTACGAGCAGATGATGTAGATTTACAAGCACAAGAAGGTGATTTTATTATGGGTTATCCTGCTATGCAACAAAATGGCCCTAAAGTACGTAGTTTAGTAGAACAAGCTATGTTAAGAGCAAAAGATGCAGGTGTTAAAACTAAAGGTTACAAACAAGGTGATAAAGTAGATATACTTGTACATAATGGTGAAATGCAAATACCAAATCAATTAGTTAAATATATTGATGGAGGTTATGCAACATTAAAAAAATTAAATAAACCTTCTAAGTATGATGAGGGTGATGTAGTAATGCCCGGTGGTTTAGATAATAAAACTATTAGTGATACAGATATGTCAGTAATGTCAGAAATACAAAACGAAGAAACTAAAAGAAATAAGTATCCAGTAGGACACCCAACAATTGGTTCAATGTTATTTGCCGGTAATAATCCAGTAAAAGGAAAAATGGCTTGGGAAAAAGCAAATAAAATAATGCAAAACATTTTTCATAAAGATTCAGAATTTAATGATAAACCCAAACAAGCTAGTAATAGATTATACGTTGAAGCAATGACTAATTTAAAAAGTGCTATTGAATCTGGTGTAGATTCTAAATCTTTATTTAATGGTGACAGATTAGTAAATCCAGAATTTTTAAAAAACGTTGCTCGTGCTACAGAGTTATCACATTTAATTGATAAAGCAAATTTTGTTTCTACAGGAGAACGATTACAAGCTAACTTTAGTTTAACACCTTTTGGAATTAAGGCAAATTACCCACATGGAACTCCGGCATTAATGGGTAAAGGTAAAGAAAAAATAACAGGTTTTGATAACACTGAACGAGAATTAAATTATGCTTTTGATGAAGGATATAATCCAGAAGACAATTTTCATAGAAGAGATGCTTTACGTTATCAAGCAAAACATAATATTAAAGATGATAATATTAATTCTAGTGGTGGTACAGGGTACAGTGGTAGTGACCACACAATAAAATTTAATAAAGATTATAATATGGTTTTTAATTATTTAAAACAAGATAATGTAGAAGGTTTTAGTGAAGTTATATATGATGATAATGGATACCCTGCAATTGGTTATGGCCATAGATTAACTTCAAAAGCAGAAGTTGAAAAATATAAAAATGGCATAACACAAGAAGAAGCAGAAGATTTGTTAGCAAAAGATATTATGGAAGCAGAAAATAATGTTAGAGTTGTATATAACAAATTTATCAAAGATAAAAAATTTACAGGCGATGCCGCAAAAAAATTTAGAGAATTAGATGTTAACAGAAAAGCAATGTTAGTAGAAATGTCTTACAATATGGGTGCATCAAAAATAGCACCAGATAACAAAGATGGATTTCCAAAATTTTTTGAAGCATTAGCACACAATGATTATGAAACAATGTCTGAAGAATACCATAGAAAAGGTGTTAGTCCAGACAGAAATAACGAGTTTCTTGAATTATTTATAAACCCAAAACTGGGTAAAATTAATCTTAAAGAAAGATTAAACGCATAATAATTTAAGGTGGCGACCTGTGCAATAGGCACAGCCCCAAACACAACCGAGCTACCCTTATTACTAAGGCACTCAAGGAGGAAAAAATGGTAGATGAAGCTAAACAAAAACAAGAGTTTGAGCCTACCCCATATCACAATGCTTATCGACAAGAGTTAGATAAGCCAGAGCAAACTGAAACAGTTGAAACACAGGACACCGCAGAGGCTACTCCTAAAAATACAACTAGTTTTTTGGATACAAATAAACAGACAAAACAACAAGAACACGATTTTCAAAAACGTTATAATGATTTAAAAACTCATTATGATAGAAAAGTAAATGAGTGGAAACAAAAGGAAAAAGAATTAACTCAAAAACCTAAATACGTAGCACCTAAAAGCACTACTGAATTAGAAGAGTTTAAGGAAAGATACCCAGATGTTTATGATGTTGTTGAATCTATTTCTCATTTACAAGCCGATAGAAGAGTGGAAGATATTGAAACTCGTTTATCAGATTTGAGAAATCAAGAAGCAGAATTAACGAAACAAAATTCGTTAAAAGAACTTACTACTTTACATCCCGATTTTCCGGCATTAAAAGAAAGTAATGAATTTACTGCTTGGTTAAATGAACAACCAGAAAATATTTCAGATGGTATTTATAAAAATAATACTAATGCAAAATGGGCCGCAAGAATAATTGATTTGTATAAAGCCGAACACAATCTACAAAACAAACAAATGGCTAAACCTAATGCCGCACAAGCTGTAACTAAAACTCAAAAAGGTTCTATTACAACTGAAGGTGGGAAAAGGATTTGGTCAGTGTCTGAGATTGCAAAACTCAAACCTCAAGAATATGTTAGACATGAGAAAGACATAGATTTAGCGAGGAAAGAGGGTCGCATACAGGCATAATTAACCTTTTAACTGGAGAAAATTATGGCAATTACAGTATCAGCCGGTTATGACAACTTACCATCGGGTAATTGGTTACCGGTAATTTATAGCCAAAAGGTTCAAAAGTTTTTCCGTACTGCTTCGGTTGTTGAAGATATTACCAACACCGATTATGCAGGAGAGATTGAAAATTACGGAGATACAGTTAACATTGTAAAAGAGCCAACAATTAGTGTGGCATCTTATACTAGAGGCGGTTCAATCAACATCCAAAATTTGGCTGATGACCAACTGCAACTAGTTGTAGACCAAGCTAATGCGTTTGCTTTTAAAGTTGACGATATTGAAGAAAGACAATCTCACGTAAACTGGGAATCTTTGGCGACATCTTCTGGGGCATATGCTCTAAAAGATTCTTATGACGAAAACGTTATTGCGGCTATGCTTTCTGGTGCAGGTACAACTGTAGGTTCAGATGGTTCTGGAACAGATACGGGCTTTGGCTCTTCTGAAACAGACCCTCTTAACATTATGGCTAACTGTGCTAAGAGATTACATGGAGCAGACGTTCCAACTGAAAACAGATGGTTTTTAGCTTCACCTGAGTTCTATGAGCAACTTGCTCAAGCATCAGCGAAGTTAATGGATGCATCTGTAACAGGAGATGGCAAATCACCTATCAGAAATGGTAAGGTAGTTGAAGGTCAAATTCAAGGTTTTTCTTGTTATATGACTAACAATTTTGCCGCTTCATCAACATCTAACTATTACAAAGTTTTATGGGGGCACATGAGTTCTACTGCAACTGCTAACGCTATTGCAAAAACAGAAGTTGTGAGAGACCCAGATTCTTTTGCTGATATTGTTAGAGGTTTACACGTATTTGGCAGAAAAGTGCTTCGTTCGGAAGCATTAATGGCTAGACACTTATTAATTGATTAAGGAAGGAGATACAAATGGCGACTCATAGTAAAGTTACTGGTTCAACATCTGGGCATCCTTCGACTAGAAGAAAGCCTTATTACGTTGAAAATACAATTGATAACTCTTTGTTTGACCCGGCAGCGGCAGATATTATTCAATGTCTAAATGTTCCGGCAGAAACATTAGTTATGGCGGCAGGATTAGAAGTGCTAACAGCTTCTTCTTCTTCTGTTACTTTTGATTTAGGTATCACAGGTTCTACAGCAGGACACCATGACCCGGATTGTTGGGTAGATGCGTACGATGCTACTGGAACAGGTCATGCTCCAATGGATGCTACAGATGCGGCACATNNNCTNNTCGTTAAAACAGCAGATACCATTGATATTTTANTTGGCGGTGCACAAGACACTGCAGGTAAAGTAAGAGTATGGGCANTAATGTGTGATATTAGCGGTTCAGATGAAACTGCTTCTAACTCATCATAAAATAAATTAACTTAGGGGGATGAAATATTCCCCCTTTTTATAAAGGAATCATATGGCTAAATGGGATATGACAAAAAAAAATGTAAATTCGGATGGAAAAATAATTTCAACTGGACAAAAAATTACTCCTTTATTTGATGATAATAGTGAATTAGAGGAGAGAGTATCTAATATAGAGAGTAAATTAGATACAATATTAACCTTGCTTATTAATAAGGAGGCAAACAATGACAAGGATAGACCTAAGCCCGTTTCGGGCAATGACAGTGGGGTTTGATAGTTTATTTAACGATATAGCTGACTTTCGCCCAAGTAGTTATCCACCCTATAATATTGAAAAGGTAGATGACTATGAGTATAAATTAACTTTTGCTGTAGCAGGATTTTCTGAAAAAGATATTTCTGTAACACAAAAAGAAAATACTCTAGCAATAGAAGGAACTAATAATCCTTCAGATAAAGAATATCTTTATAAAGGTATAGCAGAAAGAACATTTAAACAATCATTTAAACTATCTGAATACATGAATGTTAAAGAAGCTAAATTAAAAGATGGTATGCTAAATATAACATTGGTGCAAGATTTACCAAAAGAAAAGCAACCACGACAAATTAAAATAAATTAAATAATGTGGGGTGTAGTAGCCCCACGAAACGAGTTTAAAATGATTAAAATATGGTTTATGCTAGTGTTAGTATCTATGCCTAATGCACCTTCAGTTAAATATAATGGATTTATATATCCAAGTGAAGCAGAATGTCAAGTGGCTAGGTATGAATTACATGAAGCATACAATGAAAAGTCTACAGAGTATAAAGAAGTAACAGTAATAGATTCATACTGTGTAGAATTTGAAAGTTTTCCAATAGCAGGATTAAATAAAACAGGAGCATAATGGCAACAACATATTTAACATTAGTAAATAATGTATTAAATGAATTAAATGAACCGGAGTTAACATCTACTACTTTTTCAAGTAGCAGGGGCATACAAACTGCGGTAAAAAAATTTGTGCTTAAAGCTATGCATGAAATTTTTAATTCATTATCTGAAGTTCCAGATTTATATTTATCTACAACACAGGATACAGATACAGGTAAAAGAACATATGATTTACCTTCATCTGCCTCACCGCAAAGTACAGATTTACAATATAGAAAAATAGATTGGGATACATTTAGATTAGTACCAAAAGAATTAGTTACTAATGGAGAATTTACATCTAATATAACAGGTTGGACTACAGGGGATGGAAGTCCTTCATATACAAGTAGTGGCAATGGTAGATTAAATTTAAATGATGCGGCCGCATATCAATCAATATCTACTGTAAAAAATAAAGTTTATAGATTACAAGTTAGAGTTATAAGTCCTAATAGTTCTACTAGCACTGTAGCAATAAAAGTAGGAACTACAGCAAGTGGTGGAGAAATTTTAAGTACAACTAAATCTGTATCAAATTTTGGTGATGGTGCAATATTAGATACAACATTTACAGCGACTACGCAAACAGCATATATATATTTTGAAACTGCATCTGGAGTACAATTAGATATAGATTACGTAAGAATATCAGAAAACATACCAGTAAAAAAATTAAAATATATTACATATGATGATTGGAATGTTAGATATTCACAAACAGATTTAACAAATAATTCATCATCTTATGGCTGTCCAGATAGAGTATATCATACACAAGATAAAAAATTTGGATTAAGTCCAGTACCAGACCAGAGTAATTATACAATACAATATGAATATTGGAAAGTACATACTGATTTATCTGCACATGGTGACACAATGGATTTAGATGATAGATTTAAAGATGTAATTATTACAAAAGCTAAGTATTATGCTTATATATTACGTTCAGACCCACAAGCCGCATCTATGGCTGTTAAAGAATATGACAATCAATTGCAGTTTTTACGTTCAGAATATATTAATACAAAAACATACATGAGAGATACAAGAGTTAACTAATGCCAGATACTTCACAAATATCACCATTTACAGCAAGTTGTGGTGGTGGATTAGTTTTAAACAAAGATGTATTTACAATGCATCCCGGTGAAGCGTTACAACTACAAAATTTTGAACCAAGTATTGAAGGTGGATACAGAAAACTAAATGGAACAACAAAATATAATTCAACAATAGTACCACAAGTTTCTGCATCTACTGAAAGAATACAATTATGTGCAATATTTAACGATATTATTGTAACAGCAAGGGGTGGAACTGTAAGAACAGGAACTACTTCCGGTAGTTGGACTTCTCGTGCTACAAGTAAAGGTACAACAAATACTTATGATTTTGATAAATTTAATTTTAATGGTACTGATAAAATAATTATTGCAACAGGTGAAGCGGCCGCTTTTACATTAGATACTAGTTACAGTGAAGATATAATAAATGCTACTGGTGGAGGAACTGCTCCAACAAATCCNAAATTTGTAAAATCATTTGCAAACCATATGTTTTATGGCGGAATGTCAAATGCAACATCTACATTACAATTTTCTGGGCCATACACTGAAGATGATTTTGACACTGGTGGNGGTTCAATTATTATGGGNGATGTTATNACAGGAATGAAAGTGTTTCGTGATGAATTATTTGTATTTTGTGAAAGTAGTATATATAAAATATCCGGTACTAGTTCTAGTAATTTTGCAAAAGCCGAAGTAGCAAAAGGTATAGGTACTTTAGCACATCATTCAATACAGGAATTAGGTGGTGACCTTATATTTTTAGCGGCTGATGGTTTACGTACAATTGCAGGTACAGCAAGAATTGGTGACGTAGAATTAGGTACAGTATCAAAACAAGTACAAGATAGAATAAATGATATTGGTTATGATAATGTTACAGCATTAGTTATAGGTAATAAATCTCAATATCGTTTATTTTATCCTACGACAGCAGGTGCAGAAGATACTGCAAAAGGATTAATTGCTGTTATAAAATCAAATCCAAATACTCAAGCTATGGGTTTTGAATATGCAGATATAAAAGGATTAAAAGTTTCTTGTTGTGATTCTGATTTAATTAGTAATACAGAAACTACAGTATCAGGTGGATATGATGGATATATTTATAAACAAGATGATGGTAATGTATTTACAAGAGCAAGTACAACAGGAACAATAGAAGCTACTTTTAGGTCACCAGATATGACAATGGGTGACCCCGGCATAAGAAAAAATATGCAAAGAATAAACGTTAACTGGAAACCAGAAGGTACAGTTAGTGCTAGTATGTTTGTGCGTTATAATTATGATGATAGTAGTACACCACAGCCAAGTTCTTTTAGTTTAGAAACATCTGGAACAGGGGCAATATTTGGTACTGGTAAATTTGGTACAGCAGTTTTTGGACAAGGAGATTTACCAATAACAAGACAAGCAATAGAAGGTTCTGGATTTGCTGTTGCATTAAAAGTTACAGATACAAGTCAAAACAATCCTTTTACATTAAAGGGATTTGAATTAGAATTTACACCGGGAGGAAGAAGATAAATGGGTGCAACATATACAAGACAAAGTTCAAGTAACATTGTTGATGGAAATGTCATTGAGGCATCAGATTTAAACAATGAATTTGACCAATTACTAGCGGCATTTGCTGTTAGTACAGGACATACTCACGATGGTACTGCGGCTGAAGGTGGCCCAATTACTAAACTACTGGGTAACACATTAACATTTGGTGCAGGTACTGCAGGTACAGATATAACAATTACATTTGATGGTGAGTCAAATGATGGTGTTATCAAATGGATGGAAGATGAAGATTACTTTGAATTTTCAGATGATATACTTGTAGCTAGTACAGAAAAATTACAGTTTAGAGATACAGCAATATATATTAACTCATCTGCTGATGGGCAACTAGATTTAGTAGCTGATACAGAAATACAAATAGCGGCTACAACTATAGACATAAATGGTAATGTAGATGTATCTGGTACATTAACAGTAGCAGGTGCAGTAGACTTCGGAGATGCGGCTTTATCAAATGTAGGTGCTGTACAATTAGATAGCATTGCAGGGGATGGAGATACTGACACATCAATTACATTTAGTGGCTCTGATGTTATTACAATAACAGCAGGTGGTGATGCACAATTTACATTTAATAATGGTTCAATAGTACCTTCTACAGATGATGATATAGATTTAGGTACAAGCTCATTAGAATTTAAAGATGCTTATTTTGATGGTACAGTTTATGCTGATGCAATAAACTTTAATGGCACTGCAATATCTGCAACTGCGGCAGAACTAAACATTATGGATGGAGTTACTGCAACAACAGCAGAACTTAATATCATGGATGGTGTTACAAGCACTGCGGCTGAGTTAAACTTAGTAGATGGTATTACAGCAGGAACAGTATCTGCTTCAAAAGCAGTTATTGTTGATTCAAATAAAGATTTAACAGGATTTAGAAATTTAACTATATCTGGTGATTTAACAGTATCTGGTGATGATATTACTATGGGTACTAACACAGCAGGTAATTTACTTGTAGCTGATGGTACAAACTTTAATTCTATAGCAGTAGGAGATTTATCTGAAATATCTACAGTAGCTAATGATGATGTATTCTTAGCAATAGATACTTCTGGTGGCGGACTTAAAAAGATTGCAAGAAGTGCAATAGTATCTGGACTTGCAACGTCTGGTGCTATATCTAATGTAGTAGAAGATTCTACTCCACAACTAGGTGGTGACTTAGATGTAAATGGAAATGGATTAACATCTACATCAAATGGTAACATTGCAATAACACCAAATGGAAGTGGTGTTGTAAGAGTAGATGGCTCTAATGGTATTGACATGGAGTCTGGAGCCATATCAATTAAAAACTCTGGTGCAGAATCGTATGTTAGATTTTATTGTGAATCATCAAATGCTCACTACACACAATTACAAGCGGCACCTCACTCAGCATATTCTGGTAACGTAACTGTAGTTTTACCTGCAAGTGCAGATACTTTAGTAGGTAGAGCAACAACAGATACACTTACAAATAAAACTTTAACTACACCTGTTATAGCAGAAATAGATGCTTCTAGTGATTTTACTTTAGATGCAGGTGGTGACATTATTCTTGACGCTGATGGCGGAGACTTTAATTTCAAAGATGGTGGCACAGAAATTTTAAGAATTACTAATTCATCTAGCGATGTAATTATTAGACCTGTTGTTGATGCAAAAGATTTAATATTCCAACAAAGAGATGGAACAGAAGTTGCAAGAATAGAAGATAATGGAACGTTTAACGTTGTAACAGATAAGCTAGCCATTAATGGAACTGCAATAACTTCTACTGCGGCTGAATTAAATATATTAGATGGCGTTACTTCTACAGCTTCTGAACTTAATATTCTTGACGGAGTAACAGCAACTGCAACAGAATTAAACATTATGGATGGTAACACAAGTGCTACCTCTACAACTTTAGCAGATGCAGATAGAATGGTAATTAACGATAACGGAACGATGAAACAAGTAGCTGTAACAGACATGACTACTTATATTAATTCAAATGCAAGTTTTGCAAGTAACGGTTTTGCGGTGGCAATG
>FUFK010038654.1_pt1 | contig 17760 bp, 22 predicted proteins | sample 1021851 | NCBI WGS metagenome assembly FUFK01 (sample SAMEA51879418, study PRJEB19060) | metagenome | reverse complement strand
AAGAATTACAAGATTTGTTTCTGNTACATCTGTAGAGGCAGTAGTAGAAATACCATTCTTTAANACATCAGCTATTGCATCTGGNGGAACTTTTNTAGATNNNGGTTATGAGGANAGNTNNTCTNNATCAAAAGGNTNTCCAAGNACTTGTACATTCCATGAGGGNAGGCTTTANTTTGGTGGTGTNAAGTCAAGACCTAATACAATCTTTGCATCAAGAGTAGCNAGGTTNTTTGATTTNAATCCTGGTGAGGCTTTAGATGATGATAGTATTGAACTAACAATATCTACAGATAGTACCAATGCAATAACTGGTATGTTCTCTGGTAGAGATNTACANATNTTTACAAAAGGTGGNGAGTTCTTTTTACCACAATCAACACTTGATCCTATTACTCCTACTAATGTTGTAGTNAATGGTGCAACAAGAAGAGGATCTNAAGAAGGTATCAAACCAGTAGGNGCNGAGAGTGGTACATTATTTATACAAAGAGCTGGTAAATCTTTNAGAGAGTTTTTATTTAGTGATGTAGAANTATCTTACATATCAAACAATATNTCTTTGTTATCNTCTCACTTGCTNAAATCCCCATCAGATATGGCCCTCCGAAAAGCAACATCAACNACNGATGGGGATNTATTACTTATTAGTNAATNNNACAGATGGATCCCTGGCTACATACTCAATACTTAGAGGACAGAATGTTATAGCTCCTAGTNTAAGTACAACAGATGGTGAGTTTGTAAATGTAGGAGTAGATGTGGACCAGATATATTTTATAGTAAAAAGAACTATAAGTAGTTCTACTAAATATTATGTAGAATGTTTTAATGATGACAATACAACTGATAGTGCAAAACTTTATAGTGGTTCAACTTTACCAAACGCATCTACAATTACAAAAACAGTAACAGTACAAAATGTTTCTGGTTCTAATAAATATTTTATAGATGGTTCACAACAACCAACATTAAATTTATACGAAGGACATACTTATAAGTTTGATCAATCAGATGGTACTAACTCTGGCCATCCATTAAGATTTTATTTAGATGCAAACAAAACAACTGCTTATACTACTGGGGTAACTACCAATGGTACTCCAGGACAAGCTGGGGCCTATACTCAAATAGTAGTAGCAAGTGGAGCTCCCACACTACATTATCAATGTTCAGCTCATGCTGCTATGGGTGGTGTAGCTAATACACCAGTAGGAGCAGAACTATCTGGGTTATCTCATTTAGAAGGTAAAGCATTAAAAGTAATTATTGATGATAGTATGCACAATGATTTGACTGTATCAAGTGGCAAGGTGGTACTTACAACTTTACCAACAAGTTATGTAGAGGTAGGTATAAATTATACACCTACAATAAAAACTCTACCAGTAGAACTAAAATTACCTAGTGGTAATATTGTAGCTCAAAAGAAAAGAATAATAGAGGCTACTGTTAATTTATATCTCTCGCAAAATCTTACATTAAATGGTAATGATTTCTCATTTGTAGCTGGTGATTTTTTTACTGGAAAAAAAAGAAGGAAACCAATGTTAGGATATGATAGAGATGGACAGATGACACTTTCCCAGTCTGCTCCATTATTTTTTAATTTATTGGGAATAGAATATAAAGTGAGTGTAGGACAATAGTATGGCAAATCCATTTGTAATTTTAGCAGTAGTATCATCAGTAGGTAAGGCTTATGCAACATATCAAGCTGGTATGGCTCAAAAGGCTTACTATGATGCTCAAGCAGATATAAGTAAACTNCAATACAAATCAAAAGAGATAGAGGCTAAAGAGGCTGGTGTTGAGGTCCTAAAAGAAACAAACAAAGCTCTATCAACTATAATAGCTAAAGCTGCTGCTGGTGGTATGTTACCAAACGAAGGTTCAGCTCTTATTGCTCAAACNATGTCAATAAAAGAAGGGGCCGAAGATTTCCAAGTATCTAAACTAAATGAAGAGATTATACAAAACTTAGGATTGATAGAATTTAAAAATCTTAAAACAGCTGGTAAGTTTGCTAAACAAGCTGGTATCATGGGTGCAATTTTTGGACTTGGTACTGATATAGCAACTATAGGTATTAAGACTGGTACACCAGAAACTAAAGACATAACATCAACTGAGGGATCTAATTAATGTCAGCTAGAAAAATATTTCCAGGTGGTATGATTANACCAGTTAGTATTCCTAACATAAACTTTTCACAATTCCAGGTNCAGTCATCTGCATATAGTAATCTTGCTCAACGATTAGATAGGATGATGAACTTTGCTGTAACCGAAGGAGAGAAGGTAGCAATAGAAAAAGGTAAAGAGTTTGCAGCATCTAATCCTCTTAATGTTGATGATTTCTACAATGCTAAACCAGAGGAAAGAGAACAACTTATCAAAGGAGATAAAATTACATCTTATGGTAAAGCTGTTAGGATTGCACAAATAAATTTACTAGCAACAGATATAGCAATCAAAGCTAACCAAGATTTTACAAAACTTAAAGTAGTAGCAGTAGGTTCTAATATGGATGCTGATATGTATGAGGCTGGACTTAATGCAATAGTAAAAGGGTACTCAGATAGTTTATTAAGTGTTGATGCAGATGCAGCTATAACAGTCAAAGCTCAGTTAGCAACAAAAGCTAATACATATTATACAGCATACTTAGATGATAAGATTTCTGATTACAATACAACTAAAGCTGCTAACTTACAAAACTGGGGCCAGGACCAACTAGATACAATACCAGATGAAATCAAAGCTGGTACTATGAGAACTATAGAACTAGAAGGTGAAACAAAAAATGTAACTATTGAAGAGTATCTTGATTTTAAAAAATCTGAGTATCTTACTAAAATTGAGGCAAATCCAAAACTAAAAAAATACTCACTACAATGGGAAAAAGATTGGGATGCAAAAGTACAACTAGAACTTAAAAACTATTTATACACTAAATTTGTAGATACTAATGACAACAGAGAAACAATGAGTGCTGCATCTAAAGCTAATCAAGAAGTACAAAATGGTACATTCTTTGGTGATAAAGAGGCACAAAGAATATTTAAAAACTTAGATAGTGAAGAGCAAAAGAATTTTAAGGCAGAGGTAAGAAAATGGAAAGCTGATGTTATAGCTAGTAGAGAGAAAGATGAAACTGGTATTGAGTTAGATTTAAAAGATGAAAAAGAAAAATTAACTGAAGAATATTTACAAGCAGAAACAGACAACGATACAGAAAAAGCAAATCAACTTATAGATCAAGCATATAAATTAGATACAGCTTTAGGTAACGAATTTAAAAAATTATTTAATGCAGATCTTAAATCTGGTTTATTCTTTGATCCAGATGCAGAGGTAAACTTATTTTTTGATTTATATAATGGCACACTATCAGAACAAGAAATTATGGATGCTTTATCTGCTGGTAATATAGGCAAAGAAACAGCGATAAGTCTTAGATCTCAAATGGTGTCAATGAGAAAAGATAGTTATGCTAAAGCTGATGCAGAATTAAGAAAACAATTATCAATACCAGAGCCAGGAGCTATTACACCAGGTTTTATAGAAACAAAAAAATATAGACAATATGTTAAAAGATCTGGTGAGTTATTAAAATTTTACAATGACAATCCAGATGCCACACCAAATGAATTGATTGATTATGCTAGATCATTAGAAGAAAAACAAAAAGACCAAGATCTTAATGAACAAGATTTTAATAAAAAAGCTACAGATATATTATCTATTGATGGTCCTTATAAAATGTCAAGTAGTGAGTGGGATAAATATTTTAGAGAATTTTANAATGANAAACATCTTACTGTNCAAACAGANTTTNTANNNTTTAATGACAAATCAAAAATANCTNNACCTTATAAAAGAGTTAGANGAATTGAAANTGATGACTGATGGTGTTAGATATATTCCATCTACTGTACCACCTGGAGAGTTANAAGTAGATGANNGAACATTTGGATTTNGNGGTGCAAAAGAATTTAAAAGACCAGAGGGTGTTACAAACAGAGAAATAGATATGATAATAGATATACTAGAGGATATGATGAGATGACGCAAGTAGATGACATGTTTATAAATTATTATGATAGTAAAAAAGTAAAAAGAATTCTTACTCCAGATGGTTATACTATTGACAAAGAAGGTTATAGCATATTTGGTGTTACACTTGCAGAGGCAGAGCAAGGAGCTGAGAAAGTTACAGCTGTTACTAAAGATATAGGTGTTGGTGCAGCTAGAGGATTTGCAAAACTAACTGAGGGTACTGGATCACTTGCATTAGCTGGATTAGAAAAACTTAATTTTATATCTGATGGATCTGTAGAAAAGTTTGGTGAGTTTTTTGCTAAAGAGGTTTATCCAAGAATAGGAGAAACAGAAACATTAGCTGGTGGATTAACAGAGGGCATATCTCAATTCTTAGTACCTGGTGTTGGTTACTATAAATTATTTGGTGCATTGATGACTGTACCTAAAAATGCAAGTAGAATTAAAAAGTTTGTTAATAGTGTAGGTAAAGTAACAGCAGCAGAGGGAGCAGCAGTAGGTACAGCTCAAGTAGCTGGTGATCCTAACTTTGCTAGTTTCTTAAATGAATTTTTAAATATAGATCAAAAACTTGCAGAAGGTATTACAAAAGACTTTGTAGTATATTTAACAACACCAGAAACATCTAAAGATGCAGACGCAGTATTAAAAGAAAAATTAAAAGCAACAATAGCTGATACACCAGTAGCTTATGCAGCTGAAGGTTTGATGGCTTTTGCTAAAATATTAAAAGCATTTAAAAAAGAACCAGAGGTAGTAGAAGAGATTACATCATTTAATATTAGTGATAATCCAGCTACACCAAAGGCTAATAAATTAGAGGTAGAAGGTTTACTAGCTTTTGTTAAAAATAATCCAGATGGATTTACTATATCTATAGATGGTAAAGCTACACCAACAAGTGGATTTGTACTAGCTCCTATAAAACAAACAGAATTGATATTTGATGCTAAAACTATAGATTATGAGGATATTGTAAAATTAAAAGATAATGTCAAATTTTTGTTCAAAACCTATCAAGATATGGGCATGAAAGATGTAAGGGTTTATGCTGGTGGATGGCTAAATAAAGAAACTAATAAGTATGTTTTAGATGCCTCTGTAATAATTGACAATAAAGCAGATGCTCTATATATTGCTAATGCTGGTAAACAANATGCNATATTTGACTTAGGAGAATTTAATGAAATCAAAACAAGCGAAGGTATTGAAGANCTCAAACAAAGTGGATCTTATGACATTNACAAGTTCAATGTCAGACANTCAGATAATGTCAAACTTGTTGAAGGGTTTGAANNAGCAAGGNTGGNAAGTNAAGGGGGAACCAACTAATGTCNNTNCCAAAGGATCTNATAAACAAGGAAAGTCCACTATCTAATAAGGACCTAGATTTNTTAAATGAAATCAAACCAGANACATCCATACAAAAAGAACCAGANCTAAATNGTGATAAATCTATTGAAGAGGTAGATTTAGAAAATGCAAAATTACAANATCCAGATAAACAAGATGATAGTGAAATCTTACTTGCTGGTNTCTTNCCTAAAAACTTTAAAATAAAAAAGAAAACNTACACAGACAAAAATGCTGAGGANCTNACNAATAAANAATTAGGAGATCAACAACAAGANCAACTTAAAACAAAAACTGAGGGTGAGGATTTTGTCTTTGAGGAAGGTACTGGTAAAGCTATCTTTGCTGATTTTACAGATGAGCAAATGGAAAGTATTAACCAAACACTTATTAAGTTTGGAGCTGGAGAGTTAGATCAAACAAAAAAGAGATCTCTTAAATTTATATTTGATGAAATGGATGCTGATATTAAAAACAGCAAACTATTAGATAGTAATAAATTTTCAGACTTTGTTACTAAATTTATTCCAAGTGCTAAAAAAGTAACTATCAAAGATTTGATGGATGAGGCAGCAAATCTAAATAGAAATGATGTTTATTTAAAATTACTTAAATTAAAAGAAGGTGAAACTGTAGATATGGCTACTATGGTCCGAGGTGTTATGGAGGCCAAACTACTTTATACAAGATTAAGATCTATAGCTTTAGATGCTGCTAATGGTCAGTTTACAGATTTAGACAAACAACAATTCTATCAACTGTATAGATTATTTNNTANNGTNTATGCAAAAGCAGCTGGAGATTTNTCTGNAAGAGCTNNNGGNATGAGAGTNGTACAATCNNTTGATAAACCAACNAAAGAAGGTNCAGANGATATTATAAAATTATTANNAGNNGAANTNGGAGCAGATTTTANTNANGAAGGTTTNNAACAATTTNCTNANGCATTTNTANNTTTAAAACCATNNCAAGCTGGTAAGATGGCTAAAGATAGTTNTGGTAAAAAATTAAGAGATGCNTGGGCNGAGATTTGGGTAAACTCTTTANTATCATCACCTATAACACATGCAGTTAATATTGTAGGTAATACTACATTTAATACTTTGNGAATAGCTGAGTATGCGATTGCAGCTGGTATNAATAAAGTTCCAGGTATGGGTGGACCAGATGGTGTAGCNTTNTCNGANGTTATGACCATGATTAAATCNATGAGANNTGGTTTTAGATTAGGTNTGGAAAATAGTTACAANNCTNTAAAAACTGGTGAGGCACAAACAACTAAATTAGATTTAAGAAAACCAAATGCTTTTGGTAAAACATTATTACCAGAGGNTATGCAAAANAGNATGATGGGTGGNTTTTTAGAATTNTTAGGTACTATNAATAGACTACCAGGTACAGCTCTTGTTGCTGAGGATGAGTTTATGAAAGGTATTATGTATAGAATGGAATTAGAAAGAATAGCTCAAGTAAATTACAACAAACATTTACAATTAAAACCAGATGATGTTGAAGGTGCAGAAAAAATATTTTTAGAAACTGTAAATAATCCAGATAATGCTACAGCAGCTTTAGCTAAAGAAAGCATGTTAGAGGCAACATTCCAAAAAGATTTACCAGATGGTGTACTTAAAAAANTNCAATCTACACTTAANATACCAGAGGTTAAATTATTCGTACCATTCTACAAAACTATAACAAACATATTTTTAGAAAGTTCAAAAAGAAATGCTGCTTTAGCTTGGTTNATGCCAACAGTAAGAAATGATTTAAAAGGATTAAATGGTAAAGCAAAACAACAACTAGCATTAGCTAAATTATCTACTGGTACTATGATGTTAGTCGGATTTGGTATGTATGCTTATGGAGCTAACTCAACTGGTGGTGATTTCATGATTACTGGTATGGCCCCTTATACAAAAGCAGAAAGAGATAATTTTTATAGACAAGGATTACAACCATATTCATTATGCGAAAAAACAGAGGGCAACACATACTCATGTACATCTTATGCAAGGTTTGATCCAGTATCTTCTTTGTTAGCTATATCAGCTGATACTGCTTACATACTATCAAGACCAGATCAATATGGAGATCCTTCATTTGATGAAAGAGCTTTAGAACTTGCTCAAGCTGCTGTTAGTGCAATCTTTATGTATATGACTGAACAACCATTTTTAGCTGGTATGAAAGAAATGTCTAAAATATTTAGACCAGGTGCATTTAATCCAGAGAAAGGTGTTGGTAGTAGAGCTTTTGAATTTTTAACACAAAAAGTTACAGAGGGTGCTATGGTAGTAGTTCCTGGTGTAAGTAGTTTTGGTAATTATTTAACAAGAATGTCAGATCAAAATATTTATGAGTATGCAATTACTGGTAGCCAGGACCAATGGTTTAGAGAAACATTTGATGTAGAGGGAGATATACCTCTAGCTATCAGAGGATTTTACAAAGCATACAACAAAGCTATGTTTAAAAGCCCATTCTTTAATACTGATTTAGAAAGAAAATTAAATCTTTGGGGAGAACCAATAGAAGGACCAGAGTTTAATATGTTCTCACCTATAAGGGTTAAAAATACTAAATACAAAAAAGTAGATGAAATGTTAGTTAAATTAGGTTTTGGTATCGCTATGCCTAGAGCTTACATGGATGGTGTGCCTATGAACCAAACAGAATATAATCAATATATTAGATTTATAAATGTAGATAATGATGGTAATGGTGAAAGTGATTTGTTACAAAATCTAAATGAGCTAGTATTAAGTAGTGAGTTTATTGATTTATCAATTACTGATGCTAATGAGGCCATGGCCCAAATACAAGCAGAGGTAAGGGAGGCTAAACAAATTGCTAAGGAATTGTTCTTACAGACAAATCCAAAATTTAATGCTAGGGTTAATGAGGTAAATAATATAAAAAAAGAAAGAGTAAAAAAAAGGTTAAATAGATAATGGCAACTTTTAATATAAATGCTGTTGATAGAAGGATACAATATACATCTACTGGACAGACTGCGTTTAATTTTAGTTTTCAAGTAAACGCATCATCTGAGCTCCAGGTATATATCAATGATGTTTTAAAAACAGAAACAACACATTATACTGTATCATTAAATGGTGATGGTACTGGAACTGTAACCTTTGGATCAGCAACTACAGCTGGTGAAATAATTACTATTATTGGTGATCAGCCATTATCAAGAACTACTGTATTTCAAACTGGACAAGCAAACAATCCAGCTACATTAGAAACAGAATTTGACAATGTATTAATTAGACAACAACAATTAAAAGAGATTACAGACAGATCTATACAATTAAAAGTTACTACTCCAAGAACTGTAACTGGATCTGGTACATCTGGTCCTTTAGAGTTTCCTTATGATGCAACTACATCTAACAATGCAGATAAACTTATAGCTTATGATAGTAATGGTACCTCTTTAATTTTAGGACCAACATCTGCTGGATTAACTACACTTTCAGCAATCAGTACCGAGGTTCAAGCTCTTGCTGGGATTGCAAGTGATATTACTGCTGCTGCTGGGATCGCATCTAACATAACAACTGTAGCTGGTCTATCTACAGAAATTTCAAATTTATCTGGAGTATCTGCATCTGATCTAACTGCTGTAGCAAATATTGGTGGTACAGTTTTAGGTAATGTATCTGGAGCTGTAGCAAACATAAATCAAGTAGCATCAAACTTANCTGCTATATCTGATTTTGCTGGTATCTATCTTGGAGCTCAATCTTCTAATCCAACGCAAGATCCAGATGGTTCGGCTTTGGATGGAGGTGAACTTTATTTTTCAACTGTTGATAACCAACTAAAAGTTTACTCATCATCAAGTGGATGGCAAAATGCTGGTTCAGCTATCAATGGTACATCTGCAAGATTTACATTTACAATATCTGGAACTCCTACAACAGTAAGTGGGAATGATGATGCTGGTAATCCCCTTTCATATTCTCCAAATTTCATGGATGTGTATTTGAATGGAACTAAGATGGTTAATGGAACTGATGTAACAATTACATCTGGAAATAGTATTGTCTTTGCATCTGCTCTTAACAAATGGAGATGTAGTAGATTGCGTAGCCTTTGGTACATTTAATGTTGCCAACATAGCTGCCTCTGCGATTACATCTGGCACATTGGGTGCAGCAAGAGGTGGTACTGGTAAGACTACATCTGATTTATCTGGTCAAGCTGGAAAAGCATTAGTAGTTAATACAGCTCAAAATGGATTTGACCTGGCTAACACATCAAGTGCAGAGGTCTATGGATTTAATTTAGGATTTACTGCCTCAACTGTAAACTATACTGTAACTGTTGCATCTTATGGTGGAGGAAATAAATTTCATATTTTAGGAATACCACAAAATACTTTAGAACTTATGGAGGGTAACACTTATGTATTCTCTTATCCATCTGCTCATCCTTTTGCGTTAAGTACGACAAGTGATGGTACACATGGTGGAGGGAGTGAATATACAACTGGAGTAACTAGAGATAGCTCGGCTAACACATTGACTTATGTAGTGCCTACTGGAGCTCCTCAACTTTACTACTATTGTACAAATCACTCTGGTATGGGTGGAACTGCGAATACTCCAGCAGCAGTAAATAACCAGGTCCAAGTAACAACAACTAATGCTGGAGCCGATAATATAGATGCAGCTACATACGCAGCATTTGATGATGTAATATTTGCATCTACTGGATTTACTTTTAGTTTAAGTGATGGAAACTTAATAGCAACGATATAGTGTACTCTAAATGTTTATGTATAAAAATATAGAAAACAACATTAATAATAATAACAAATATAGGAGGCTGATTTGGCTACANTAAATATTGGTAATTTNACATTNACACANNNNGGNGATTANGNNNNTNNAACTGCNTANGNAAAAAATGATGTNGTNTANTATNNNACNAATGGTAACGCATACATAGCTAAACAAGCTACAACTGGTAATGNTCCAACTAATGCAACTTACTGGTCCCAGTATGCTGCTGGTTCTGGTGGTATATGGAATGGTGGTCTATCTTTAGGTTCTGCTGGACAGATAGTAAAAGTGAATTCTGGTGGAAATGCTTTAGAATTTGGAGACGCACCTAGTGGTAAAGTAAAACAAGCAATTACAAAAACTGCTAGTTATGATTTTGGAACTATTGGTAATGACAACAACTATCATATATCACAACTAGATATAACTTTTACTGCACAAGAAACTGACCCTTTACTTTTCTTATCTGGGGAAGTATTAGTTGATGATTCAGACAACAGTTCTTTTGGTGTTGATTTAGGTTTTAAAGTTGTAAACAACACAGATAGCACTGATAAATGGGCTTATCAACCTAACCAACACCCATTTTATATAGCTATTAGTGGCGATAAGTATTTTCCTTGCCGAAAAACTGTATTGTGGGATGCAAGTGGAACTGTATCTCATGGCACTGGTAGTGGTGCAAGTGGTTTTATCACAGCTGGAGACAGTATAACAATACAAACTAATATTAGAGGTAATAATTCTAATATGCGTATGTTTGGTGGAAACAATTCTGGTTATCATTCTCAATGGACACAAGTATGGGAGATTAAATAATGATGAAATATAATAAAAAACAAATGGATAATTTAAAAGCTACTGCAATAGCATCTTTACTTGATGGCAAAGGTGGATTTCATTTACACGCAGATGGAAAAGTAGATTTTATTGATGGTTCGCCAACTTTTACCGAAGAACAAATCCAAGCAGAAATGACTAGAATACAAGGTGTTTGGGATAGCGAGGAGTATGCAAGAAATCGTGTGTTAGAATATCCTAGTATTTCAGAACAATTAGATGACATCTATCACAATGGTATTGATGGTTGGAAAAATACAATAAAAGCAGTTAAAGATAAATACCCAAAGGAGGAATAGACCTCCATGACTAAAGCAAGAGATTTAGCAAACTTAATTAGTGGTGGATTTACAGAGGCAGATATACCAAACTTATCTGCATCTAAAATTACATCTGGTACTTTTGCAGATGCAAGATTAAGTCAATCAAGTGTTCAACAATATGCTAGTACCTTTGATGATAATAAAATTGTCAATGATATTTCTACACTAGGATTAAGAGTACACACTCAAGAAAATCTAAATGCGTCTAATACTAACTCTGCATCTTTTGATGTATTTCAAGATAGTTCTGGGATTACGAATTTAACTAACACCTTACGAAATGCTAGTGAGTATATAGATACAACAAGCACATCTACATCTAATACCTCAATGACTTTAGGTTGGAATGGCTCAACTTCAAATGCCTCGTCTTTAGTAAGTGGAGTAGCATTAAGACACAGTAATGATACAAATTTTAGTAGTGGAAATTCTAGTAATTTTGCTATGGGTTCTGGGAATGGTGGTTATTCAGATTTACAATTTGCTAGAATTACAATGGATTTTGCAACACAAAACCATTCGCCATCAAGTGGTTCTTTTTGGCAAGATGGTGGTAGTGATGTAAATTGGCAGAATACTTTAGGTTCTTCTGCTAATAATAATGGAGCTTTTAATGTAATTTATGAAATCAAACAAGGTAGCTATACTGGCTTTACACCAAATGGAACAGTAAGTTATGTAGGTCGTAATGGTGGTGGTAGTATAACAGATGTAAAATTTTATGGATTGCCCTCTAGTGGTGGTTCTCTTACTCAACTAGCACACATGCAAAATGGTGGAACTATGACACATGGAAACACTTACTCACAAACAGTTTCTAACTCAACAAGCTATCCATATCTTGTTTTATCTTTTACAATGTCTAATTCTAATCATATTGGTTATGATAAATTTGGTATTGCTGGAACAGCACAACAAACATCTCAAACCACAAGTGCAACTGGCTCATTTGAAGGAGCTACAATTACAGCATCATCAACAAATAAAATGGGTGCAGTAATTACTTATCAAGACAATGCTGGAACTAACGCATTGAATACTGATATAATACTGAAACTCTCGGCTGATAATGGCAGCAATTACAGCACAGCTACACTTACAGCTTTACCAGATTTTGCTACTGGTATTAAGATGGCTAAAGTAAATGACTTATCTGTTACTGCTGGTACACAATTAAAATACAAAATAGAATTTGCTAATCAAGCTGCTAGTTCAAAGGAGGCTCGTATTCGAGGGGTTTCCCTTCAATACTAGATTATGCCATGGGGAGAGTTACAAAGAAAGCAACAGTCCAGAGTGTAACTCTAAAACATATAAGTCAAAAGCTGGACCACATCCACAAAGATGTAGAACAAAATACCAAAGACATAGTGCAGCTCAAGGAACAAGTGGCCATGGGTAGAGGTGGCCTCAAAGTGATCTTCTATATCGGAGGAGTATTATCAATTATAATAGGAGCATTAAAAATTGGAAAATTTATTTAATGGAATATGCTTTAGTATTATTGATATGCTCGTCTGTAGCGAATAACTGTTTACCACCTATCTCTTATGAAGATAGATTTGTAGATGCTTATGGCTGCATGATTACTGGTTATGAAAGATCATTAGAAACTACAAAAGCATTTGGTCAAGATGAGGTTAATATGAATGGCATATACATTAAGTTTGGATGTACTCAAGTTAAACAAGAGAAAGGAATATCAACATGATACAAGGACTAACAGCTCTGTTGCCAATCATAAACAAAGCAGTAGATTTGGTACCAGATAAAAACAAAGTGGCTCAACACAAAGCAGATTTAGAAAAAGAATTAGTAAAGGCTTTAGTGGATGTAGATAAAGAACAAGCAAAAATAAATAGAGAGGATGCAAAAGCTACTGGAGCTTTGTCCTGGATACAAAGATTATGGAGGCCCACACTTGCCTGGGTATGTGTGTTAGCTTTCATGTTTCAGTTCTTAGTTATACCTATAACAAACTGGGTATGTGCTTTGAGAGGTACAACAATAGATCTACCTACCCTGGATAGTTCTACTCTCATGACAGTTTTGTTTAGTTTACTTGGATTAACTGGGGCCAGATCTTTTGACAAATTAAAAAAGATAAGTCATAAAAAGTAATATGAAGATAAGCGATAATACAAATGTTTCCATGCCTATGAAAACAGTAGCCTCATTGATTACAATGGTGGCTGTTGGAACCTGGGCATACTTTGGTATTGTTGAAAAACTAAATCAACATTCAACAACTCTTAAATTAATGGAGAGTGATTTAGAAAAGAATACTGAGTTTAGAATAGGATGGCCCAGAGGTACATTAGGATCTCTTCCAGCAGATAGTGAGCAGTTCATGTTGATTGAGGACCTATATAAACAAGTAGAAAAGTTACAACAAACTCAAGAGCAGAACATGACTAACAAAGTTAATATTGAGTTTCATACAAAACAAATAGAAAAATTATTAAAAGATGTAGAGAAACTAAAAGATAGTAATAGACAACTTAAATATACAAATGGTAATGGACAATGATTGAAACTATAGTAGCTCTTTTATTAATAGTTAATAACGAGATCGTAGAGCATAGGATCCAACCAGCTATGTCAGACTGCTTGAAGGGTAAGAGGGTAGCCGAGAGGCAGCTGAAAGGTGGTAGTAATGTATCGTATCAATGTATAAAATCAGATGCAGAAATAGAAACAGATAAGCTAGGAAACAAACATATTAAAAAATTGATATTAAAATAAAAATATAATACAAGGGAGAGTAGTATGAAAAATGGAAAAATAGATTTGAGAGATAAGACAAATTATATTGTAGTACATTGTGCAGCAACAAAGCCATCAATGAATATTGGAGCTGCTGAAATAAGAAAGTGGCATACAGATCCTCCTAGAAATTGGGATGACATTGGTTATCACTTTGTAATTACTAGAGATAGAAATCCTATCATAGAACTAGGCAGACATGTATCTGTACCTGGGGCTCATGTGGCTAAGCATAATTGGGAAAGTGTAGGCATCTGCCTTGTCGGAGGTATGTCTGAGGATGGAGGTCCAGAGAATAATTTTACTAACCAACAAATGGCAGCTCTTCATGATCTAGTTAGAGTGTTGATGATGATTTACCCTCAAGCAGAGGTAGTCGGTCATGCTGATTTAGATCCAGAGAACAAAGCTGATTGTCCAGGCTTTGATGTAGGTGAATGGTTTGCCGAGGAATTTATTGGACTAACACATGAAGGCATCTAAAAAATATGAGTGTGTGCTTATCATATCAGATCTGCATATACCCTACCATCATCCAGAGAGCTTTGACTTTCTAAAAGCTATTAAGAAAAAATACAAAGATATAGATCTTGTAGTTAATATTGGAGATGAGCTGGACCAACATGCTTTGTCATTCCATGATACAGATCCAGATCTTCCCTCAGCTGGTGATGAATTACAAATCAGTAGAAACTATATAAAAGAATTAGAGAAGATGTATCCAGAGATGGTACTCTTACATAGTAATCACTCATCATTAATTTATAGAAGAGCATTGAAACATGGTATGCCGAAAGCATATCTAAAATCTTACAATGATTTCTTAGATGTAGGACCTGGATGGGAATGGGTAGAGGATCTAAATATAAAATTATCTAATGGCCAGGAATGTTTTATGACACATGGTATATCAGCTGATGGTTTGAAACTTGCTATGCAATATGGAAAGCATGTTTGCCAGGGCCATTTTCATTCCAAGTTCAACATACAATACTTTAGTAATCCAGATAACTTAGTATGGTCTATGCAAGTAGGCTGCCTCACGAACCAGCGATCTATGGCTTTCAATTACTCAAGACAATTCAGACTAAGATTTATTATTGGATGTGGTATTATAATTAATGGATGGCCCAGGTTACTACCTATGGTCCTAGATCATAATGGTAAATGGATCGGTGAGTTAGTGTAGTGCCTAGATCTGTAACTATAAATAACAAGAAACATTTATTTATAAAATTAACCTGGTTAGATATTGTTGGATCAAGTTCTCTCTGTACTGATTATGAGTTTAGTAAACTTAAATGTGCAACAATAATTACTGAGGCTTATNTGTATGAGATCTTTGANGATGATGGAGTAGANTGTGTAAGGACCTTTGCCTCGTACCAGAATGAAGATGATATAGGATATGGTGATACCAATGTATATCCCATGTCAGTCTTTACAAAATCCTCGCAGAGAGCTATCAGAAAGGCCTGGAAACAGATGAGCAAGGGGTAACTACCAAAGAACCCTACATCTAAAAATTTGGGGTATCTATGGCCCANNAANNGNTATTTAATTACCAGTNTTATTCTCAATAGGNTCTTTTAGAAATATGTGCTCAACTCGTTCTCTATTCTTTCTCACCCATAACTCCTCAAAAGGTTTGACTTGGATTGTGGCAGTTTTGTGCAGCACCTCCAGGTCAATGTTATCAGCTGAATAGAACTTTTGAACTGGATCACCCTTCTCATTATACTTTTCATCAAAGGTGATAACAACTACATCATTCTCACCATCAAAGGCTTTGATCAGTTCCTTGACAAACCACTTTCTAAATCTACTTTTGTATGCTGTTGCCATTCAGTACCTCTATCCCTCTATATTTACCAGTATGGATCTTGATGTATCCTCGTTGCTCTATGTTCCTCAAGATCCTCCAGATGTTTGAATGTACGCACCCTTGCTTACGAGCTATCTCTCGTATTGTAGGTGGTACCCTTTTTTGCTTTATATAACTATTTATAAAGTCAAATACTTTAAGCTGGTTTGGTGTTAGCATCATTTGGTTTTAGCTCCTCTATCTTATTTTTTATTTTGTCTGCTATCATGTTCGCTTTACCTTTATCCATACCATACAACTTTTCAAAGTCTGATCTTACCTTATCCTTTAGCTGTAATATTTCGTGAACCTTCTCAGCACTCGTTAAGTCTGGAGCCTCGCAGATAAGATCTACATTTTTAAGTAAGTTAAATTCAAACTTATCGGCCCATTCCTTGTCTTTGTTTTTAGTATTTATCTTTTGATTATCACCTTTCTCACTATCCTCTTCATCAGATATATCTAATAAGAAAAGTTTTAATAAAAGATACTTGTAAGCATAAGACATAGCTTTACCTGGTCCTTTGTCCTGGGTATCATTCCCATAACCAAAGTAATCTCCTACATCTATATGTTGTCCAGTTTCTATATCAACAACTCTTGCAGCCATAACACATCTTGTTTGATTGCCATCTTGCTCATGTGATTTAACATAAGGTATCAAAGTTAGCTTTGCTTTTTTCAAAGCTGGTCTTACTACCTCATTAACTGAATTATATGATAGTGGTTTGTATTGTAATCCTCTCTTTTCATCTTTGATTACACTCCCACACTCATGTTGAACCTCAAATATTTTTTTGTAAATATTAGGTATTAGTTTTTCTTTACTCATTTCTTTCCTCCCTCTACTGTAAACCTTCTATAGCTAGTGAACTCACCAGGTATGGTTACAGTTTTAGTTTTCTTTTTTTGATTTGTTGAATGTCTGATTGTGTAGTCATTCCATGTAACTACCTCATGACCTCCAACTATTTCTTTCATGTACATTGATGCAGCATCTTTTCTTTTCTTTGCCTCTTTCTCATCAGCAGATGCANNTACANANTGCTCAATNAANATACCTANCTTGTTATGNGTACTCATATCNTGGACCTCTTTAGATCCATTACTTGTATAGATAAGACTAGCCTCAGCTGTATCAGCTGGTGGGTACCAGTAGTCATGACCATTCTTTATGCCATCAAACCTATCCCAAAAATCTTTACCAGCTTTTATAATCTCATCAATCATCTTATGATCTCTTTGATATATAAACCATTGTAACTGCCAACCTTTTACAAACCTAACTAAGATACCATGTTCACATCCAGTAGTAAGCAAAGCATTTTGTACTTGATACTTATAAGCTGGATAAGGTTCATCCTCGGCAGCTCCAGAATAATTCTTACACTCTAAGACTACTTTGTTTTTAAGGATAAAAGTTCTCTTTGTATAATCTTCTAGTTCAAGAATTCCTGGAGATATGTGTAACATACCATCTAAAGAGCTGCCAAGTTTTCCATTTTCCAACTGATATAAGTGAGCTGTCTTTGGTACAGTCATCTTAACTTTAGTCTTATCGTTGCAATAAGATTTCACTCGGTCCATGAACATTTTTAAAATTACTGGTTCTAATTCTCTACCAGCAATTACCTTTGGTTCGTTAGCTATGTCATTTATAGCCTCCTTCCCATCATACTCATTAAGAGCATCTTTCAAGATTTGGTTAGGTGTCTTGAAACTTTTTACTAAGAGGGAGCCAACAACACTCC
>FUFK010049997.1_pt1 | contig 17762 bp, 16 predicted proteins | sample 1021851 | NCBI WGS metagenome assembly FUFK01 (sample SAMEA51879418, study PRJEB19060) | metagenome | reverse complement strand
AGACCTGGGCCAGACTCGGCACTCGTGAGCGACACGCCAAAGGCCTATGACGGTTTCGACGGAGAGGTCGGACGGATCTTCTCGACGTCCGAACCGTCCTGGCCGACCTTCCCGACGGCGCCCACCGGTGCGCCCAACGTCATCGTTATGCTGGCCGACGATCTCGGGTTCGCCGACCTCGCCTGCTACGGCTCCGAGATCGATACGCCCAACCTCGACGCGCTCGCCGCTGGTGGTGTGCGCTACACCAACTTCCACGTCAATCCGATGTGCTCGCCAACCCGCGCCTCGATGCTCACCGGCCTCAACCACCACATGGCCGGCATGGGACACGTCGCTCACAGCGACCCCGGCTTCCCCGGCTACACCCATGAACTTCGTGACGACGCCGTCACGATGGCCGAACTGTTCCGCGACAACGGCTGGGCCTCGCTCATGGTCGGCAAATGGCACCTCTGCAAGGACGCGCATCTCTCCGATGCCGGTCCTCGCCACAGTTGGCCGCTGCAGAAGGGTTTCGAGCGGTACTACGGGATCCTTGACGGCTTCACGAACTTCCATCAACCACACCGGCTCTACGAGGACAACCACCACATTCCGGTCGACCAGTACCCCGACGACTACTACTTCACCGACGACCTCACCGATCAGGCGATCCACATGATCGACGAGGTTCGGGCATCGCATCCCACCAAACCTTTCTTCATGTACTTCGCCCACGGTGCCGTCCACGCGCCGCTGCAGGCGAAGGTCGACGACATCGAGAAGTACCGCGGCGTGTACGACGCCGGCTGGGACGAGATCCGTCGGCAGCGCTACGAGCGTCAACTCGAGATGGGGGTCATTCCGTCTCACACCGAACTTCCGCCTCGCAATACCGAGGCCGGGCATGCCGTCGAGGCGTGGGACAACCTCAGCGACGACGAGAGGCAGATCTTCGCCCGCTACATGGAGATCTTCGCCGGGATGGTCGACAACATCGACCAGAACCTCGGTCGGCTCCGGACCCACCTCGAGGCCATGGGGGAGTGGGACAACACGATCATCGTGTTCACCTCCGACAATGGCGGTTCGCGCGAAGGTCAGGAACTCGGGACGTCGGCGTACTTTCGCACCCTCGTCAGCCAGACTCGCCAGAACAGTCTCGACTCGGTGGATCTCGACCTTCCGAATCTCGATGCCATGGGTGGGCCGACCAACCTGCCGCACTATCCGATGGGGTGGGCGATGGTGTCGAGCACGCCGTTCCGGCTCTACAAGATCAACACGCACCAGGGCGGGCATCAGGTGCCCTTCATCGTCCACTGGCCGGCCGGCCTTTCGGCCGCCGGTGAGGTGCGCACCCAGTACCAGCACATCACCGATCTGCTGCCAACGCTTGCCGAGCTCTGCGGGGTCGAGGTGCCGACGACCAAGGGTGGTCGGCCGGTACCTGAGCCGGCCGGCGCATCGATGGTGCCGACTCTCGACGACGGTGGCATCGCGACCACGCATCCCGAGCAGTACTACGAGCAAATCGGCCACCGCGGCTTCTATCGCGACGGCTGGTCGGCGGTCACCTGCCGTCAGCCCCGCAAGCCGTTCAGCGAAGAGCAGTGGGAGCTGCACAACCTTCGCGACGATCCGACGGAGACCAACGACCTTGCGGCCGAGCATCCGGAGAAGCTCAAAGAGCTCCAGGACGCCTGGGAGGATGCGGCCTGGGCCAACCAGGTCTTCCCGCTTGATGAGGGCAATTACGTGAAGATGATGGCCCAGCCGCCCTGGAACGCTGAGTTGGCCGAGCCGATCACCCTCCGTCCCGGCATGCCCACGGTCGAACGATGGCGTTCACTCCAGCTGATCTCGAGTCGAAGCTTCACGGTCGACATCGACGTCGATCTGGCCGACGGCGACGACGGCGTCCTCGTGGCCCACGGCGATCAGGGCGGTGGCTACTCGCTCGCCATCGACGACGGTCGCCTGATCCACGCCCATAACGGCTACGGCGAGATGACCATCGTCGACTGCGGTTCCGTCGCTGCGGGGCGCCACACGATCACGCTCGAGGTGGCCGACGTCGGCGACGTCACCTGGGAGCCGCGTGTCCTCGTCGACGGCGGGCAGGTCGCTGAGGCCGGNCAGGTTCCCCGGCTGATGGCGATGGCGCCCTTCGAAGGCATCGATGTCGGCATCGACCGGCGCTCACCGGTCAACTGGGAGCTCTACGAGCGCAAGGGGGTCGCCCGTTTCACCGGCACGATCCATGGGGTCACGTTCACACCCGGTGACCTCGCCCCCGACAACGGCAGCCAGTACCTCCAGATGCTCAAGGAGATGGGCACCAAGTACGAGTAGCCACGTAGCATCCGGGCATGGCCATCAGCTTCCTGGACCCACGTGGCGAGTCGGCCGTCGAGCCGACTCCGTATGACCTCTCCNCCCGTCTCGAACCCGGCGANACGGTCGGACTGCTCGCCAACGGCTTCCCCGACTCCGTCGAGTTTCTCGACGCGGTCGGCGAAGCGATCACCGCACGACGGCCCGGCATCGAGCTCGCACGCTGGAACAAGGGCGACGCCTCGGCCATCGCCAACGACGCCATGCTCGGCGAGATCGAAGCCGAGTGTGCGGCGGTGGTCGCCGCCTACGGGCATTGAGGGAGCTGCACGACCGGCACCGTGCGTGACGGCATCAATNTGGCTCGCCGAGACATCCCGGCGGTCGCCCTTGTCACCGACGAGTTCTGGGCCCAGGGCGAGTTCATCGCCGCCTCGTTCGGCATGCCCGACATCCCGCGGGTACAGCTCCCGCACCCCGTGGCGGGCACCGGGACCGACAGCCATCGCCTGGTCGCCGAGAAGATCGCCGCTGAGCTTGTCGTCGCGCTCGAGGGTTCGTGATGGCCGTCATGCTCACCGCCGACGATGAGGCTGCGGCCCTCGAACAGCTTCACCAACTCGGCTGTACCGACGGCCTCCCCGTCGTCGTCCCCACGCCTGACCGGGTCGAGCGCATGGTGCTCGCCGTTGGTCACCCGGCCGAGACCGCACTCGGCGAGATGGGGCCGCTCCAGGGGGTGTGCACGGTCGAGAAGCTCGCAGCGGCGGCCGTGATGGCCGGGTGTCTGCCCGACCACATGCCGATCGTCGTGGCGTCGGCCCTGGCGATGATGGACCCGGCATTCGATCTGGCCGAGATGCAGGGCACCACCCACGCCACCGCGCCGCTGATCATCGTCAACGGTCCGGCCCGTGCGATGTGTGGTGTCGCCTCGGGATACGGCGCCCTCGGCCCCGGCCACCGCGCCAATGCGTCGATCGGACGGGCGATCCGACTGGCGATGATCAACATCGGCGGGGCCCGACCCGGCACCTCCGACATGGCCCTGCTCGGCCACGGCGGGAAGTTCGGCCAGTGCCTGGGTGAGGACGAAGCGCACAGCCCGTTCGCACCGCTCCACACGAGTCGGGGCTTCGCCGCCGAGGACTCGGCCGTCACGGTCATCGGCACTGAGCCTCCGCAGTCGGTGGCGCACGTTGCCGGAAGCGACGTTGAGCGGTCGAGCGAACGTCTCATCGAACTCCTGGCGGCATCGGTTGCCGGAATCGGCTCGAACAACGCCTGGCTGGGCGGCGGGCAGGCCGTGATCGTCCTGACGCCGGACCACATTGGTGAACTGGCCGCGGCCGGCCACGATCGGTCATCGACTGCCGGGGCGATCGTCGAGCGGGCCACGACTCGCGACGGTCGGCCTGCGTTCGAGTCGGTCGGCGATGTCCTGCTCGTCGCCGCCGGTGGATCNGGNCTCTACAGCTATGTCTTCCCNACCTGGTGTGCAGGGGCGAACCGCAACCGTGCCGTCACCCGTCCGATCGACATCGGTCAGGCATGCGCCATTCCCGGGCGCTGATCGCTCGTCAACCGGCTTCGGTCGTGTAGGCGTCGAGGGTTGCCTGGACGATGTTGCCGAAGCGGTCTGGGTCGTCGATTGCGTCCGGGTCGATCATGATCCCGATGTCGAGGCTGTCTTCGCGCGACATCACGGTCGCGTTGCAGGCTGCGCCGGCGACCGGCCCGATCGGGAAGGTCCCGAGGACGTGAGCGTCGCCGACGAAGATCGGCACGGGAGCGCCGCGAATATTGCTGGTGACAACGTCGATCCGGGCGCCTTGGTCGCGACCGAGGCGAGTCAGCACCGGCGTCGGGATGAGGGTGGCGAGTGCGCTGACTGCGCCGAGGCCGGGCTCACCGTCGGAGGCATCAGACGGTGCCATTGCGTTGCTGAGTGCAGCGAAGCGCTCGTCGGGAGTGACGCCTGCCCCCGGGGCTCGAATCTTGATCGGCACGAAGGCGTTGCCGCCCGCCCCGGAGCCGGTCCGGGTGCTGCGGACGAACGATATCGCCACCGACCGGGGCTCGGTGCCTCGTTCGGCGTGGTAGGCGATGGCCGCATCGGCAAGAGCGGTGACGTAGAGATCGTTGATCGTCCCACCGCGTGCGTTGGCCGCGGCCTTGGCTCCTGAAAGCGGCATCTGAGCGGTGACGAAGTACCGCCCGCCGGAGCGGCGCATCCAGAGTTCCGACGTGCTGTCGAGGTAGGGATCGCCGGTGAGTTGGTCGATCATCGTGCGAACGGTGTCGAGCNNGTGGCCTGCCGNANGTTGGNCTCGTGCCGGATCCGCACCGATGAGTGCGAGTTCGGCCGCCGTTGATTTCGCCAGACCGACGGGACCNGCGAGCGCTGACCAGATGGCGGCAGCGCCATCGGGGAGATCGTGGNCGGTGGCGGNGGCTCGCCACTCGGAAAGGGTGGCGTCGAGATCGGTATCGGGCGGTGGGGCCGTGTCGGGCTCGAGCGTGAGGAAGANCTCCGCCATGCGAAGACCGCCGATGCCGTCGGCGACCGAGTGATGCAGGCGGGCGATCAACGCACCCGTGCCATTAGCGAGGCCGGTGACGAGCACGATGCGCCACGGCGGACGCCCCGCTGGAAACGGNGTCATGTGGATCTCGGTGGTGAGGTCGAGCAGCGCTCGGCGATCGCCGGGCGCCGGGACCGCGACCTCAACGACATGGTTCGTCAGGTCGAAGTCCGGGTCGATCTCCCAGCGCAGCGCCTCGAGCGGGCGGTCAGTGTCAGCGACCCGCTCGACGAGGCGAGGCATGGAGGGGATTCCGGCCGCCACCTTGCGCCGAAGAAGGTCGAGGTCGACGGGCCGGTCGAGTACCGCCAGCAGACTGCCGCTGGGGTCGAGCCACGGGTCGGCGCCGATGCGCCACATCAGCGCTTCGTCATCCGACATGGTCGGTTCGAAGTCGTCGGTCGGCGTGTCGCTCACTGTCGCCTAGCGGCCCGTGAAGCCGAGGTCGTCGGTCTTGCCCGCCGGGTACGTGCGAGCGAGTTCCTCCGGCGTCGGGTCGTACGGCTGCCGTGCCCGCTCCGGAAGTAGGGCGCTCAGCGCGTGCATGATGCGCTCNGTGTCGCGTTCGACGCTTCGGTATTTGAGGTCGACCGGTGGGCCGACCGTGGCGGTGACCTCGGGCTGATNCTGGAGGTTGAAGGACGGCAGTGCTGCGCTTCGTGGCCAGACCTNGTCGGTGCCCCAAAGCCCGACCGGAATCACGGGTGCCCGTGTCATGGCGGCGAGTCGGGCCGCACCCCAACGTCCTTTCAGCACGGGGTCGAAGAACGCCTGGCCTCGTGGAATCGTGCCCTGCGGAAACATCACGACGACGTCGCCACCCCGGACGGCAGCCGCTGCAGCGTCGAATGCGCCCTCGTCACCCGTGCCCCGGTCGACCCGGATTCCACCACCCGCTTGCAGGAGCGGACCGATCACGGGGATGTCGAAGACTTCCTTCTTGCCCAGGTAGCGGCCGTTGCGGCCCGACTTCGCCACCGTCGTGATCATCACGGCCGGGTCGAAGTAGCTGCGGTGGTTGCCGACGATGATCGCGCCGCCNTCGCGNGGGATGTGTTNGAGGCCCGAGACGGTGACGTCGGCGTTGGGAATGAGTTCGGGCCGCAGGAACGGACGGAACAGGTCCTGGAGTTCGAGGCCACCCATGGTCGGCACACCGTCGGGCTTGTCGAGCGAACGGATCGGCCAGCCGTTGAGGGCGGCGGTGGCGGCCAAGCGGGCATCGGGGTTGACGGCGACGGGGTGACCAACGATGTCGAGGAGGGGCGAGTCGTAATAGCTGTCGGAGTACGCCCAACAGCCCGCCGGATCGACGTCGTGCTCGGCACACCACCGCAGCACGGCGTCTCGTTTGCCCGGACCCCAGACGACGTCGCCATCGACCCGGCCGGTGAAGGCGCCGTCGGCCTGGGTCCACCTCGTGGCGATGACGTCGTCGATGCCGAGGAGGTCGGCGAGGGGCCGAACAAGGTGCTCCGGGGTGGTGGTGGCGAGCACGAGAGCGCGTCCCGCATCGTGATGCATGGCGAGCTCGGCGCGGGCGAAGTCGGACACGTGACCTGCGATCTCGGCTGCAGCTGGCCTGGCGGCGGCAATCACCGCATCGACCGGCCAGCCGACGGCTGCACGGGGAGCGAGCTTCGCCGACCGGCCCACGATCGCCGACTCACCGACGAGTTCGAAGACCTTGAAGGCGAGGTCGGCCAGGGTTCCTTCCACCGGTGTGCCGAACCCGGCTGCGGAGAGGTGGCGCTGAAAGATCTTGGGCGAGGCGACCGAAACGAGGGTGCGGTCGAGATCGAAGAACGCAGCAGCGGGGGCGGACATGCCCCTTCAGTCTGACAGTTCCGCGCGATTCACGAGAGAGCGGGCACGTGGGGTACAAATGATCGTCGGTTCGGCACGTTTCTGAAGGGGTTTCGAGGCATGTACATCGGGTACGACGAGAAACAGGAGGCGCTCCGAAAGGAGCTGCGCGACTACTACAACGAACTGCTCACGCCCGAGATCCGGGATGCACTTGCGGCCGAAGAGGGCACTGGCCCGGTGCACCGAGAGATCGTCGGCAAGATGGGACGCGACGGTTGGTTGACGGTCGGGTGGCCCGAGGAATACGGCGGTCGCGGCTACTCCGCCGTCGAACAGTTCGTGATGTTCGACGAGTCCGTCGCCATCGGCGCACCGATCCCGATGCTCACGGTCAACACCGTCGGCCCGACCCTGATGCAGTACGGCACCCAGGAGCAGAAGGACTTCTTCCTGCCGAAGATCTCCCGCGGGGAGATCACCTTCTGTGTCGGCTACTCCGAGCCCGATGCCGGCACCGACCTCGCCTCGCTGCAGTGCCGAGCCGTTCGCGACGGGGACGAGTTCGTCATCAACGGCCAGAAGACCTGGACCTCGCTCGCCAGGGACGCCGACTACATCTGGCTCGCGGCACGGACGAACCCCGACGTGAAGAAGCACAAGGGCATCTCGCTCTTCTGCATCCCGATGGACACTCCCGGGTTGTCGATCGAGCCGCTCCACCTCCTCAGCAGCCACAACATCAACCACACCTTCTTCGATGACGTCCGGGTGCCGGCCTCAACCCTGATCGGTGAGGAGAACGGCGGCTGGGGTCTCATCACCTCCCAGCTCAACCGTGAGCGCGTGACGATCTGCTCCTCCGGCATGGTCACCAAGGCACTCGAGGAGACGATCGAGTTCGCCAAGAGCACCCAACTCGCCGACGGCACGTCGCTGATCGACAAGCCGTGGGTGCAGCGCAACCTGGCCGAAGTGACCGCCGAACTCGAGTTTCTCCGCCTGATGAACTGGAAGGTGGCCTGGGAGGTCGCCACCCACATCGACGGCAAGGAGCTCGACGAACTCGATTTCGAGCACATGAAGGCGTTCATCGCCGATTCGTCCAGCGTGAAAGTCTTCGGTACCGAGTTTTTCCACCGGTCGTACCGCAAGCTGATGGAGATCTACGGACCACAGGCGACGATCGCCAAGGGTTCGATCGGCCACCTCACCCGTCTCGAGATGCAGTACCGATCGACCATCATCCTCACCTTCGGTGGAGGTACCAACGAGATGCAGCGGGATCTCATCTCGCAATTCGGACTCGGCTACCCGAAGGCGGATCGCTGATGGACTTCACGCTCGACGACGAACAACAGGCGATCCACGACATCACGAAGCAGGTGCTCGGTGACCTGTCGACCCACAGTCGCCTGAAGGATCTCGCGGTTGCCGACGACCATGTCGATTGCGACGCCTGGGCCGCCCTCGCCGAAGCGGGTGTTGTCGGTGCCTCGATCCCCGAGGGCCATGGCGGCGCAGGGCTCGGCTTCCTCGCCACGGCGATGGCGCTGGAGGTCGCCGGCTACCACGCCTCACCGATTCCGCTCCTGTCCACGATCGTCATGGGTGCCATGCCGATCGCCGAGTTCGGAACCGACGCCCAGCAGGCCGCCTGGCTGCCCCGCATCGCCGAAGGCTCGCTGCTTTGCGCTGCGGCGCTCTACGAGCAGGGCACCACGCCCGGCGAGCCGCTCACCACCGCCCGCACCGACGGCGACGGATTCGTACTCGACGGCGTGAAGCCGATGGTCGATCAGGGCCTCGAAGCCGGTCTCCTCGTCGTGCCGGCCCGCCTCGACAACGGATCGGTCGGCGTGTTCCTCGTACCGACCGACGCCGATGGTGTGACTCGCCAGCGAGTCGAGGTCACCACCGGACGCCCGCAGGCTCATGTCACCCTCGCTGGTGTGGCAGTCGGTGCCGAAGCGCTCCTTGGTAGTCCTGACGAAGACGCTGCCGCGATCATCCGGTGGATCGAACAGCGGGCCACCGTCGGCATGTGCATGCTCATGTCGGGCGCAGCTCGCGCCTCAATCGAACTCGCCGCCGACTACACGAAGCAGCGCCAGCAGTTCGATCGTCCGATCGCGACGTTCCAGACCGTGTCGAACCGGGCCGGTGACTCCTACATCGACACCGAGGCGATCACCCTCACCGCCTGGCAGGCGGCGTGGCGTCTCGACGCCGGCCAGCCCGCCGATGATCAGATCTCGATCGCCGCGTATTGGGCGGCGGTCGGCGGCTACCGAGTCGTGCACGCAGCCGTGCATGTCCACGGTGGGGTCGGCGTGGATCGCGACTACCCGCTGCACCGGCACTTCCTGCTCGCCCGCCAACTCGAGCTCACACTGGGCAACGGCGAAGAGCATCTCGTCACCCTCGGCCGTTCCATCGCGGCCGCACCGGCCTAGGCCTCACCCGTCGGCGCGGTCGGCCGGGCTGTGGGAACATCNCCGAGCGTGAACCCAGGGGGNTCCATGACCGACTTTTTCACCACGGTGCCCGAGCCCATCCGTTACGAGGGCCCNGAATCCNACAATCCGCTCGCGTTCCGCTGGTACGACGCCGATCGCGTGGTCGGTGAGAAGACGATGGCCGAGCACCTGCGCATGGCGGTGTGCTACTGGCACTCGTTCAACTGGCCTGGCAACGATGTCTTCGGCGACGGCACGTTCGACCGCCCGTGGCTCGCCGCCGACCTCGAGCCCATGGAGGCGGCCCGCACCAAGATGGCAGCCGCCTTCGAGTTCTTCGAGAAGCTCGGCGTCCCGTACTTCTGCTTCCACGACCACGATGTCGCTCCCACCGGCTCGTCGTTTGCCGAGGAGACCGCCAACCTGAACGAACTCGCCGACGACATGGCCGCCCATATGGAGCGCACCGGTGTCAGTCTGCTCTGGGGCACGGCCCGCCTGTTCGGTCACCATCGGTACATGGCCGGTGCCGCCACCAACCCGAACCCCGAGGTCTACGCGCGTGCGGCCGCCCAGGTGAAGAACTGCATGGATGTCACCCACCGCCTCGGCGGCCAGAACTATGTCCTCTGGGGCGGCCGTGAAGGCTANGAGACCCTCCTCAACACCGACCTTTCTCGGGAGCTCGATCAGCTCGGCCGGTTCCTGAACCAGGTCGTCGAGTACAAGCACCACATCGGCTTCCGCGGCACGATCCTGCTCGAGCCCAAGCCGCAAGAGCCCACGAAGCATCAGTACGACTACGACTCGCAGTCGTGCTTCGCCTTCTTGCAGCGCTACGGCCTCGAGGACGAGGTGAAGGTCAACATCGAGGTCAACCACGCGACCCTCTCCGGCCACGACTTCCAGCACGAGCTGGCGATGGCCGCAGCGTGTGGGATTCTCGGCTCGGTCGACGCCAACCGAGGCGACGACCGACTCGGCTGGGACACCGATCAATTCCCGAACTCGGTGGAGGAGATGTCGCTCGGGGTCTATGAGATCCTCCGGGCCGGAGGCTTCACGACCGGCGGATTCAACTTCGATACGAAGCNGCGGCGCATGTCGATCGCCCGTGACGATCTCTTCCATGCTCACATCGGTGGCATGGACACGCTCGCCCGCTCCCTGCTCGTCGCTCACTCGATGCTTGAGGACGGCGTGCTGGAGGGTCGCCGCGGCGAGCGGTACGCAGGCTGGGAAACCGGTCTCGGCGCCGACATCCTCCACGGCAACAGCCCGGGCGCGTCGCTTGGTTCGCTGCACCACTTCGTCGGNGACACGGAACTCGACCCGGCCCCCNTCAGCGGTCGCCANGANGANCTCGAGAACCTCGTCAACCGCTTCATCGAACGCGTTCGCTGATGCCGTTGGTCGCCGGGGTCGACTCGTCGACCCAGTCGTGCAAGGTGGAGATCCGAGATCTCGACTCGGGTCAAGTCATCGCCGTCGGCCGTGGCGCTCATCCGCCGACGAGTCCCCCTCGCAGCGAGCAGGACCCGAACGCATGGTGGGGCGCACTNGTCGACGCGTTCGGTGAGGTTGGCTCCGTCGCCGGTCAGGTTGCGGCGATCGGCGTCGGGGCCCAGCAGCACGGCATGGTCGTGCTCGATGCCGACAACCGACCGCTCCGGCCCGCCAAGCTCTGGAACGACACCGAGTCCGCCGCCGAAGCCACCCGTCTCACCGNGGCGGTCGGGGCCGANACCTGGGCCNCNCGGGTGGGTTCGGTNCCGGTCGCCTCGTTCACGATCAGCAAGCTNGCCTGGCTCGTNCANCACGAACCCGANCTCGTCGGACGCATCGCCAAGGTGCTCTTGCCCCACGACTANNTGAANCTACGGCTCACCGGGGTGCACGCCACCGATCGGGGTGATGCATCGGGAAGCGGCTGGTTCGATGCCCGGACGGGCGAGTGTGCCGCCGAACTGCTCGAGCTTGTCGGCGGCCGAGACGACTGGGCGAGTCTCGTCCCGGCTGTGCTCGGTCCGACCGAGGTGCTCGGCACGGTGACGGGTGAGGCAGCTGCAGCGCTCGGTGTGCCCGAGGGCATCCCTGTGGGTCCCGGTAGCGGCGACAACATGGCGGCAGCACTCGGACTCGGGCTCACGACCGGCGACGTCGCCCTCTCGCTCGGCACGTCGGGTGTCGTGTACGCAGCGTCGCCGACACCGACAGCCGATCCGTCGGGCGCAGTTGCGGGCTTCGCCGACGCCACGGGCGGCTACCTGCCACTCGTGTGCACCCTCAACGCCACCAAGGTCACCGACACGGTCGCCGGCTGGCTCGGGATGGATCACNAGACGTTTGCGGCCGCAGCACTCGATGCGCCTGCCGGTGCNCACGGTGCCCGGCTCACCCCCTATTTCGACGGCGAGCGGACACCCAACCTGCCCGATGCGACGGGCACGTTTGAAGGGCTTCGCAACGACACGACGTCAGCGGATCTGGCCCGGGCCGCCCACGAAGGGGTGCTTCGGGGCCTGCTCTTCGGACGTGAGGCCTTGGCCGCTGCAGGAGCAGCGGTCGATGGGCGAGTGCACCTGATCGGCGGCGGGGCCAGGAGTCCGGCGTACCGCCAGATTCTCGCCGACCTGCTCGGCGCGTCGATCCGGGTGCCCGATGCCGATGAGACGGTCGCAACCGGTGGCGCGGTGCAGGCCGCTGCGATGTTGGGCCGTTCCTTCGCCGACACGGCGACCGCCTGGGATCTGGGCGCCGGCATCGACATCGGCCCCAGCTGACGGCTACTCGATCACGCCCCGCTCGCGCAGATCGGCAAGCGTTTCGGCGTCGAGCCCGAGCTCATGACCGAGGATGTCATCGTTGTGTTCGCCGAGCCAGGGCACCCGCGTCTCGGGGCCTTCGGCCATCCGGCTGAGCTTCACGGGATTGCCGGGGATGAGCACCGGCTCACCACCTCCGGGTGGCTCCATGGCGACGAGCATGTTGCGGGCTGCCACATGCTCGTCCGCCACGATGTCGGCCGNGGTGTAGCTCTCGCCGACGGCAAGACCCTCGGCCGCAAGAGCGGCGACCGCCTCGCGGTTGGTCATCGGTGCGGCCCAGCGCTCGACGTCGGGTCGGATCACGGTGGCGAAGTGGTCGCGCCAGCCCTCCCTCGTGGCAAGGCGTTCGTCGGTGAGCCATTGACCATTGCCGGTGACCTCGGCGAGCTTTTCGAACTGGTGCTCGCGCACACACTGCACGATGAAATGACCTTCGCCGGCGGCAAAGGTCTCGATGATGCCGACGGCGCTCTCGGCCTCGCCNGCGATGCCCATCGAGTAGAAGTTCGTGACGAGGTCGGTCANCGCAACGGCCGCATCGAGCATGGCGATGTCGACGTACTGCCCTTCGCCGGTGGCGTCACGGTGGCGAAGGGCGGCGAGCACCCCGATCACGCCGAATAGGGCGGAACTGATATCGCCGAGCGCCCCGACCGGATTGACGATCGGTGGCCGCTCCGGCAGCCGCTTGTATTCGTAGATGCCCGACATGCCCTCGACCACCGCTGCATAGGCAGCCCGGTGGATGTGCGGCGACGCAGGGTCGTTCCCGAAGCCGGAGACCGAGAGGTAGATCGCCGCGGGATTGACCGCCTTGACGGCGTCGTACCCGATGCCGAGGCGGTCGGCGGTGCCCGCCTTGAAGTTCTCGCACACGATGTCGGCGGTCTTTGCCAGTTCGAGGCACAAACGCACGCCGTCGGGATCCTTCAGGTTCAGGGTCACCGAGCGCTTGTTGAGGTTGTTNCGCAGGAAGGTGGCACCCACCNGNCGNCCGTCCGGGTCGTCGATCGCCGGCATCGAACCGCGGCCCGAATCACCGGTGCCGGGTGACTCGACCTTCACTACGTCGGCACCCAACCGGGCAAGGAGCTGGGTCCCGAAGGGGAGGGCGGCCATCTGTTCGATGGCCAGGACCCGGATTCCGGCGAGCGGTTTGGGCTGGTCGGCGGCCGCCTCGTTGGCGATGTCGCCGAGGCGCATGTGCGGGGTGTCGGCCATGACTCGCAGTCTGGCCCAGGCGGCTTGGCGGCGCACAACCTCGTGCGCGCTGCCGCTGGGTCATCCTCGCTCCGGGAAGGAGCGATCGCTACCCTGCGCGCCGTGGAGATCGGAGGCGACCGGTACCGGACGGTGGGAGGGGTGCATCGCATCCCGATCGACGGTGTGTCCGGCATGTTGGTGCTCACCGGGCTGGAGGCGGTCGGCCCCGACGCCGCTGCCCTCCTCGGTCATGTGGGCGCCGAGACGATGGTCTGCCTCCAGACCGATGCCGAGATCGACCGGCGCTATCCGCCGTATCTGGAATGGCTGGCCGATCCCGAGCCCCAGGAGGCGCTCCGCCTCCCGATNGAGGATCACCTCGTGGCNCCCGACGGCCCCATGGCCTNNCTCNTNNAGGCGATCGTCGACCGCATCAGCGGTGGCGGNGGTGTCGTCGTGCACTGCGGGGCCGGTTGGGGACGCGCCGGACTCGTGGGGGCGCTGGTGCTCGTCGCCTACGGCGCCACGGTGACCGAGGCGCTCGCCCGGGTGCGTGCCGCCCGGCCGGCTGCCGGACCGCAGTCTGATGAGCAGGATCAGCAGCTGATTCGTCTCGCTCCGGTTGTCAACGAGCAGACACGGCGACGCTGAGCCTCAGGAGCCGTAGCGACGCACGTCGGGCCCGATGAACGCCTCGAATGCCGCAAGCACCTCGCCATCGTTCGCATGGCGGCCGGTCTCGTGCTTGCTGTAGATCGTGGTGCCGTCGACGACGACGTCGAAGACTCCGCCTCCACCGGTGACGAGGGTGAGATCAGCGATGACGTGTTGGTAGTTCGTCAACAGATCCGAGACCGCGCTCACGGCGCGGGCTGAATAATCTCAAGGGACGCAGTAGGTNATCTCGACCGTGTGACTCATGACGACGAACCTAGTGCAGTGACGGGTCAGTCGGGCCACGCTGCGATGGGCACAAACGTCGCGTCGAGGGCGACAGCGAAGGCGTCGGGGGCAACGACGACTTCAAGCCCGCGACGGCCACCGCTGCAGAACACCTCGTCCAGCGCCGTCGCCCATTCATCGACGAACGTCTCCAGGACCTGCTTTTGNCCGAANGGGCTGATCCCGCCGACGACGTAGCCCGAGCGTCGCTCGGCTTCGGCCGGCTCGGTCATTCTCGCCTTCTTCGCCCCGGCGGCTGCGGCGATCGCCTTGAGGTCGAGCGTGCACGAGACCGGTACGACACCGATTGCGTTTCGTCCGTCGTCAAGCGTGACCATCAGTGTCTTGAAGGTCCCATCGGGATCGGTGCCGAGGGCTTCGACGGCCTCGAGGCCGAACGAGCCGTGATCGGGATCGTGGTCGTAGTGGACGACGCGGTGCTCGATGCCGAGTCGTCGAAGCATGTCGATCGCGGGAGTCACACGGCTATGGTGCCGCACATGGCTCAGATCACGCTCGGGGGCAACCCCATCAACACCAACGGCGACCTTCCTGCAGCAGGCGCCACCGCACCCGACTTCACCCTCACCAAGGCCGACTGGACCCCGGTGGGTGCCGCTGACCTCGCTGGTCAGCGAGTCGTCATGAACATCTTTCCCTCGCTCGACACCGGGCCTTGTCAGCTCACCATTCGCACATTCAACGAGCGCGCCGCCGACCTCGAGAACACCGTCGTGCTGTGCGTCTCGGCCGACCTGCCGCCCGCCGCTGCTCGTTTCTGCGGCGCCGAGGGCATCGAGAACGTGATCACGGGCTCGACCTTCAAGAACCCCGACGTTCTCGAGGCGCTTGGCGTGAAGATGATCGACGGCAAGCTCCAGGGCCTCGCCGCTCGTTCCGTGGTGGTGCTCGACACCGACGGCACGGTGCTGCACAGCGAACTCGTCCCGGAGATCACCTCCGAACCCGACTACGACGCGGCGATCGCCGCCCTCGGCTGATCCGCGATCACAATCGGATCATTGTCGTGCCCGGGCCTCAGGCCCGGGTCAGCCATGCCTCGGCTCCGCTGAGCAGGTAGTCGATGCCGTCCTCGGCATCGCCGTCGGCCGTGCCTTCCTGGTCACCCATCGCGCCGGCTGCGTATCGCACTCGTACCCCCTCGCTGATGGCAGCGAGACGCCAATGCTGGAACGCGACGTACCACGGCAGGTTCGAGAGGTCGCGGTCACTGCGCTCGGTGTAGCGAGCGATCATGTCCTCGGCGGAGCCGAAGCCGGGAGCCCGGGTGGGCACGTCGCCCAAACGGCCGCGGGCGTCGGGATCATCGCCCCACCACATCACCATGCCGCCGAGGTCGGCGAGCACATCGCCCAAGGTGCAGAGTTCCCAGTCGAGCACTGCGGCGATCGTGCCGTCGTGGCCNGCCATGCAGTTGTCGAGGCGATAGTCGCCGTGCACGATGCCGGCACCCTGTTGNTCGGGGATGCTGCCCGAGAGGCGNGCGTGCAGGTCANGGAAGAGGGGGAGATCGCGATCGGATCCCTCGTCGATCTGGCGCTTCCAGCGGCGAAGCTGGCGGGCGCAGTAGTCCTCCGTCTTGCCGAGATCGCCGAGTCCGACGGAGGTCGGGTCAAGGGCGTGAAGGTCGACGAGCGTGTCGACAAGCGACTCGGCGAGTCGGGCCCGGAGTTCCTCGGGGTAGGCGAGGCCATCCTGATGGTCGAACACGATTCGGCCGTCGACGAAACCCATCACGTAGAAGTCGGCGCCGTTGACATCGGCGTCCTGGCACAGGCCGATGGCGGGCGGCACCGGCACACCGGTGCCCTCGAGGGCGGCGATGATCCGGTGTTCGCGGGACATGTCGTGCGCTGATGCGAGAACGTGGCCGGTCGGTGGCCGCCGCAGGACCCACGTGCCGCCGGCGGTATCGGTCACCCGGAAGGTCAGGTTCGATGCTCCGCCGGTGATCAGTTCGAAGTCGAGGGGCCCGGTGAGGTCGGGGATGCGCTCGGCGATCCAGGCGGTGACGTTGGCGGCGTTGATGCCGGTGGGCTCGAAACTCACGGGTTCGTCTGCTCCGANGTGATGGGGGAGAGGGCTTCGAGAAGACGCCAGTCGGGCTCGCCGCGAGTCTCCGGGTCGATGGGTTGGATGCAGACGTGGCTGGCCCCTGCGTCGTAGTGGGCCTGGATGCGGTCGGCGATCGCGGCTTCATCGCCCCAGGCCATGACGGCGTCGAGGAACCGAGGCGCGCGGTCGCTGATTTCGTCCTCGGTGAAACCGAGCCGCTTCCAGTTGTTGCGATAGTTCGGAAGGTCGGCGTACATGCCGAGCTGATCGTTGGTGGTGGCGTGGGCGAGGTCGGCGTCGGTGGTGAGAACGCATTTCTGTTCGACACACAGCCAGGCGTCAGGGCCCATGATCTCGCGGGCCATGGCCGTGTGTTCCGGTGTGGTCCAGTACGGGTGGGCGCCCTTCGTGCGTTCGGCGGCGAGTTCAAGCATCTTGGGTCCAAGGGCGGCGAGCACGACCGGCGCTTCCTCGGCGGGGGGCACTGCCATGTAGAGCGAGGTGTCCATGTCGTCGAGGTAGGTGCGCATCGTCGTGAGGGGCTTCGAGTAGGCGAGCTTGCGGAGACCGGTGACGAGTGGGGCGTGCGAGACGCCCATCCCAAGCACGAAGCGGCCTCCCGAGAGTTCGGCGAGCGATGCAGCTCCCTGCTTCATCATCCCGGGATGGCGCATGTGGATGTTGGCGATACCGGTGGCGACAACGAGATCGGTCGTCGATTCCAGAAGAAGGGCGGCGTTGACGAACGGATCTCGGCCGACGGTGTCGGGGATCCAGAGCGCGGCGTAGCCGAGGGATTCGATGCGGGCGGCGAGTTCTCGCGAGCGGCCGTGATCGAGGAGGTCAGTGAAGAACCAGACACCGGTGGTGCCGAGCTTTTGGTCGAGACTCATGGCGGTCACATTCGCAGTTGGTGTGGATGTGCGCCAACCGCTCAGTGTTCAGGTTCCCGAATGGCCGTGGCCGGCGACGCCTGCGATCCTGTGGCCATGACGCGACAGCTCGACATGGTGATTGTTGGGGCCGGGTTCGCCGGGCTGTACATGCTGCACGAGGCTCGAACCCTCGGGCTTGAGGTCGAGGTGATCGAGGCAGGTGACGGGGTCGGTGGTACCTGGTACTGGAACCGCTATCCGGGAGCCCGGTGCGACACGCCCAGCATGGAATACAGCTATGGCTGGCATGAGGCGTTGCAGCAGGAGTGGGAGTGGTCGGAGAAGTATGCGACCCAGCCCGAGATCCTGGCGTACCTCGATCATGTCGCCGATCGCTTCGATCTTCGCCGCGACATCACGTTCGGGACGCGGGTCGAGGCGTGTTCGTTCGACGAGGCCACCGAACGTTGGACAGTGCGGTCGTCGGACGGTGAGGAGCGGATCGCCCGCTTCGTCGTCATGGCGACCGGTTGCCTGTCATCGGCGAACCTGCCGGCCATCCCGGGCCGCGACGATTTCGGCGGTCGGACATTCCACACAGGCCGATGGCCGCACGAGGGAGTCGACTTCACTGGTCGCCGCGTGGCGGTGATCGGCACGGGAAGTTCC
>FUFK010837304.1_pt1 | contig 17763 bp, 17 predicted proteins | sample 1021851 | NCBI WGS metagenome assembly FUFK01 (sample SAMEA51879418, study PRJEB19060) | metagenome | reverse complement strand
GCTCGCCGGCCACAAGCCAGCGCGACGCCGCGGCAAAGCCGTCGCACACCCACCCGCCACGACCTCACCGGCACCCGCGCAACACCAGTCCACTCTGGTGCACCCGCCGGCAGCCGCGCGCGAGCCGCTGCCGGCGGGGGGGCGCGCCTCTGCCGCTCGGACGGTCGGGCATCGGCTGAGCACCAAAGACCTGTAGGGCCCGGAAGAGGGCTCGAGCGCCGGATCGGCAGGGATCGGAAAGACACCATGGCACGGGCACAGCAGACGCGCGCGCCGGCGGCTTCGCGGCAGAAGCGCGTCGTCCTGATCACCNACNGAGAAGGGCGGCGTCGGCAAGAGCGTCACCGCCCGCACCCTGATCGAGCACCTGCGCGCGAGCGGTACCCGCGTCGCTGCCTACGATGCCGACGGCGGCGTCGGAGCGCTCCTGCGCGTCCTGGGCAGCCGTGACCCGGATGGCGAGCTCCTGGCGGAGCAGGATCCGGCGGCCGGGGTCGGGTACTACAACATCCGCGCCGACGACGAGCGCCCCACCCTGCTCAACTGCGCCGCCTCGGGCGAGCCGCTGATCGTCCACGACCTCGCTGGCGGCAGCCTCGCCGACCTCGCCCGCATCTCCGACATGGGCGAGGGCCTCGACGATCTGCTCGCGGCATTCGCAGGCCAGGGCTACCGCCCCGTCGTCCTGCACCTGATTTCATCCGAGGTCGCCGCCACCCAGTCTGTCGCCCGCTGGCTCGAACTCGCCGGCGACAGGGTCGATCACGTCGCGATCCGCAACACCCGCTGGGGCAAGGCCGAGGCGGACTTTCCGTTCTGGCATGGCTACGTCGACGGACGCGGCGAGAGCCGCGGCGGCAAGGTCCGCCGCCGCCTGCTGGACGAGCTCGGCGGCCTGGAGATCAGCCTGCCGGCGCTACCGGGCGGAACCTTCGCCAAGATCGACGCCGACGCCCTGCCGTTCAGGGTTGCCGCCGACGCGCCGCGCCTGACCATCGCCGAGCGCTCGCACGTAACGCGCTACTTGCGCGAGTCGGCAGTCGCCTTCGAGCCCCTACGTCCGCTCCTCGGCCTCTGAGGGGTGAAGGCCGACCCGTGATGCATCCCAACGCCAAGCTTAATTTTGACCGGGCAGCCCAGGCGCTGGGCCTCGATGCGGCGACCCGGGATCTGGCGTGGCGGCGGATGATGGATATCGGCCTCACGCCCGACGATCCCACCGTGGTCTACCTCGCGGTCGGCGGATTGCTGGAGCAGGCCGCCCGGACCATCCCGGCAGCGCTCGATACCGTACCCGAACGTGTCGAGCAGGCCGCGGCCCGTGCGGTCGGCCCGGTCGCCGACGCTGCCAGCGTTCGGGTCGAAGCAGCTCACGCGGCGTTGGCCGAGCGCACTGGTGCGGCGGTTGCCGAGGCTGCGGCGGCGCATCTCACCCGGATCGAGCGGACCCGTATGCGTGAGGCCGGCTTCTGGGCGGCAGCGCTCGTCCTAGTCTGTGCCTTCCTATGCGGCGGCGCGGGCTACTGGCTCGGACGCGGAGATACGCAAGACCTGGATGCGAAGTGGGCCCGCTTGACCCAGCGGGCTGACGCCGGGGCGTGGCTCGCCCTGGTGGCGGCCAATCCCGACCTGCGCGGCCAGATGAACCAGTCCTGTAACCCGACACAGCTCAAGCTGGATGCCGCCTCGAAGCGGCGGTACTGCGAGCTCCCACTCTGGACAGAGGGGTCAGTCGCGCCGGTCGGTGGGGTCCCCGAGGTGCTTTACCTGAACCTGCGCGAGTGGCTCATCGCCTGGGGGCCGGCTTGGCTGATGCTCGGGGCTGGGCTCGCAGCGCTTCTCGGCCGCCGCCTGCTGCGCGGGGTGGCTGTATGGCGACCGGTAGCTTGGCTGCTGGATTGAGCCTCGCCACACTCTGATTGACCGCTCCATGGGAAGTTTCATGTGTGGCCGCGGAACAAATCAGGTACAAAACGCATGATCGGTGTTAAGCTTGAAGGCAGACCATTCCCTGCTCATGGGGAAGCGAAAACAGGCAACCAACTGACGGCGGGAATAGTCCGATATGATGAAGCTGATCCGCCGTATCCGCGGCAAAGAAGAGCCCAACGATCCGCTTCCTGGCACTTCATACCGCGTAATACCAGACCTCGTTGAGCGCGACTCACGACGGGTAGCGCCGCTGTCTCGGCCGTGATTCTGTCCTCGGGTTTGGAGCCTGAGGAGGATGCGATGGCCGCTCCCGTACCGCTGCGGTCGGACTTCGATGCCGGATCCTTACGTGCCCTGGCCAAGGGTTCACGCGATCCGGCCCAGACCCGCCGCTTGCTGGCGCTGTCGATGATCTCGGCGGGCGGCTCGCGCTCGGAGGCGGCCGAGATCGGCGGGGTCGGGCTGCAGACGGTGCGCGACTGGGTCCTGGCCTTCAACGCCGATGGCCCGGACGGGCTGATCGACGGCAAGGCCCCTGGGGCCCGTCCGCGCCTGAACGCCGATCAGCGGGACGTCCTCAAGGCGCTGGTCGAACAGGGGCCGGTTCCCGCCGCTCACGGCGTGGTACGCTGGCGGCTCTGCGATCTGGCCCAGATCCTGTCCGAGGATCACGGCGTGTCGGTTTCCGAGCAGACCCTGAGCCGGGTCTTGCGGGCGATGGGCTACCGCAAGCTCTCGGCCCGTCCGCGCCATCACGCCCAGGACCCGGAGGCCGCGGCCATTTTTAAAAAGACTTCCCCGACCGTCTGGCGGAGATCGCGCAAGCTGTCGGCGGCAAGCCGATAGAGGTCTGGTTCTGCGACGAGGCCCGTGTCGGCCAGAAGAACACGCTGACCCGGCGCTGGGCCAAGCGCGGGACACGCCCCGCAGCCCCAAAGGATCAGCGCACACAGTCGGCCTACATCTTCGGGGCGATCTGCCCGGCCCGGGGCGTCGGCGCGGGTTTGGTCATGCCCCGCTGCACCACCGAGGCGATGGCCCACCACCTCGAAGAGATCTCAGGGACCGTGGCTCCCGGTGCCCACGCCGTGCTCCTCCTCGATCAGGCCGGCTGGCACACGACCAAGAAGCTGCCGGTCCCCGACAACATCACCCTTCTGCCGCTGCCGGCGCGTAGTCCCGAACTCAACCCCGTCGAGAACCTGTGGCAGTTCCTTCGCGACAACTGGCTCGGCAACCGGATCTTCAAATCCTACGCCGATATCCTCGATCACTGCTGCGACGCCTGGAACAAGCTCATCGACCAGCCCTGGCGCATCATGTCCATCGGACTACGCCAATGGACACATGGGTTCTGATCAATGAGGATTGGTATAACAGGCGGCGCGCTGGTCCTCGCCGGTCTTGCGGTTATCTCGCCTGGCGTCAAGGATGCGCTACTTGCACTCGCTAATAATACTTACAACCTCGGCCTGTCACTGGATGCGCCTTGGTGGATCGGTTTGCCTCTGGTCAGCCTCGGCCTGCTTCTCTTTATCTTGGGCTTTGTGACGGACCGTTCTGGAACCAACAAAGGACAATTTGTAGCTATCCGCCATCAGTCATTCCAACCCTTGGCGGCCAACTTGCCGAAAGAAGCAATGCCACGGCGTATGCAGCGGCGGAAAATTCAAGTTTACGATTGCGATCTTTCTTCGTTCATGAACAGCCAGCCTGTTGATCCTGCTGGTGCTGTGCGGCTTCAGGAAAAACTTGCGCAGCACATCGCAGGTGTAAGGCGCAGCGATCACGACGCTGCGCTCGGTTACTATGGCATCGTTCATATTCCTTTCCAGTTCTTAGCTGGATGCAGCATCTCAACCTATCCAGAAGTCGCTCTTTTTGAGCTGAACCGCAATACCAACCAATGGCATGAACTAAATACAGGGGATGGAACTAATCTAAAGCCGAAACTCATCCGCAGCATCGACCCAGCGAACCCTACTGCTGCAGTCATACGGATCGAGATCAGCTACCCCATCTCTCCTGCCGAGCCGGCGAAGCTCATCCAAGGTCCCTACCGTGAATACGCCCTGCGTATTGAAGCTCCTGGCATCGACAAAATCTCTCATTACGGCCAGGTTCATACAGTTTCTAAGCTTTTTCGAGAAGCACTTGATGAAATTCACAATGAACTCGGCAATGCACCCATCGTTCACGTTTTCTATTCTGGTCCGGTTAGCCTTGGGTTTAGCCTGGGTCGCCAGATCAGCCGGACAATCCATAACCGAGTTTTTGTTTACAACTACACATCGCAATCAAATCCAGCTTATGCATGGGGCATTGACGTCACGCGCGATAGTCCTCCGCACGAAATGGTCGTTTGGACGCGTCTTGTTTAGCTCTGAGGTGCTTTATGTGGATGTATGACATTTCGAGCGATCTTCAAACTTTTTATGATACGCATGTGCGCCTCGGAAAAGTGCTGAGAGACGACTTGGCGGCGAAGCGTGATCTCAATCTCAACCGGCTTTACGGAGGACTTGATGATCTTGCAGCAGAAAGTGGCTTTTCACGTCCCCATCCGTACACCTGGCACAACCAGGGCAGTTACGCGATGCACACACTCAATCAAGATCCTGCAGATCTTAACGATTACGACATCGATGTTGGGCTTATGTTCAACAAAGACGACTTGCCATCAGATTCACAGAAAGCACGTCAACGCATAGCAGACGCACTAACGAAGAGATGCACCAATTTCACCCAAGCACCTGCTGCAAAGAAAAACGCGGTGCGCGTGGCGTATGCTGACGGCTATCATATCGATTTTGCGGTCTATCGTACCTACACGGATGCAACGGGGACCCTCCGCACCGAACATGCAAGTACGGAGTGGAAGCCCCGCGACCCGACCGCGATCAACAAGTGGTTCAGCGATTGCGTTACAAATAAAATCCCCACAGCTTGGCCAGCTATAGGCTACTATCCTAAAGTTAAGGACGGGCAATTCCGTCGTATCGTACGTTTCCTGAAGTGGTTTTCCAGGTCACGTCCCTCATGGAGCTTGCCCGGCGGCTTGATAATTTCGGCTCTTGTTGCGGAGGTTTACGCCTCAGATAGCAACCGTGATGATCGCGCACTCTATGACACCATCGTAGCCCTCGCCAACCGCCTGAACGGCAACACCAAGGTTTACAATCCTGTCACCCAGGCCGAGTTCACCGAGAACAGTGAAATACAAAGCCAAGTAAATCGCCTTAAAACCCAAATCAACATGGCGGTAGCCAAGCTCGCACCGCTTTTCGACCAGCAGAATTGCACGCGAGACAAGGCTAGATCTGCCTGGGATTGGGTTTTCAATCACCAGTTCTGGGCGGGCAAAGAGAAGGTTCAGAAGGCTGCACTGGACGAGGAGCTTAATGCGTCAGCCCTCGCACCATACTATGTTAAGATTAAGTGTGAGCTATCCGGAACATATGGTGGAAAAACCTACCGGGAATACGCCAGTGGCGGAGGCGTTTTGCAGAAAAACACGTATCTTAAATTCACGGCCCTGGGCACGAATGTGCCGTCGCCGTATCTGATTACATGGGAGACTAGGAACAGCGGCGACGAGGCCTCCGATGACAATGCTCTTTTGAGTATTACCCAGCCAAGCCACGGTTATTCGTATTGGACTGGTACCGCATACAAAGGCAATCATCAGATGGTGTGTAAAATTACTCGAAACGGCATTGTTGTAGCTCAAACATCCCACTTGGTACGCGTTGCGGCAGGCAAGTGGTGGAGCCGTTCTAGATAAGCCTAAACTCGTAGCAGCTCGCCCCACCGCGTCGTGTACCGCTGTGAAAGGTACTCCGCCCGCAGTTTCCAGGGGCGATCCTGCCCGCTGCACGCGTAGCGCACGCGATCCCGCCCGTAGCGGGCGTTGAGAGCGTCCATCGCCTGCATCAGGGCTGACCGCTCGGCACGATCCGGCCGCAGGAACAGTGAGCCCTGCTCGGCCTCTGCCGGGTGCAGATCGAGCAGGAGGATGCCGCATTTCTTGTAGCGGAACCCCGGCTTGTAGATCCCCCGCAGGCCCCATAGGGCCGCGCGGATCAACCGGGCGGTGTCGCTGGTGCCGATCGTCAGCCGCACGTGCCGGGTTGCGTATTACTGGGCGTCCTCCGGCTTGTGCCGGTTGGTGGTGAGCATCACCACCACGGCGGCGGTTGCCAGGCCCTGCGCGCATCTTCTGCGCCGCATACGAGGTGTAGGCGGTCAACGCCTCGGCCAGCTCATCAAAGCCCTCCACGGCCCGGGCAAAGCTGCGTGAGCAGCAGATGGTTTTGCTGTCGGGGCTGTCCTGTTCGAGGTCAAGGCACGGGGTGCCCTGTAGCTCCATCACCGTCCGTTGCAGGACGACGTTGAACCGCTCGCGGATGCGCGTGGGGTTGGCGTCCCGGAGCTTGAGCGGGGAGGTGATGCTAAGGGCTGCCAGGGGCGGCGCCAGGCCGCGGCCGATGCCCCACACGTCGCCTAGCTCCATCTTGGCCAAGGCGGCCGTCTGGCTGGCCTCGTCAGGCAGGTAGCACACCCCTCCGCTGAGGGGGTCCTTCTTAGCGGTGCGGTTCGCCACCTTCGCCAGGGTCTTCGTGGTGCTGATCCCGACGCACACGGGGATTTCGCATCGCCCTGACACAGTTCTTTGACGGCGAAGCAGATCCCCGCACTCGCGCCAAGCTTGGCCTATCCTGAGGTTGGCGATCGGGCGCGCGCCACTTACGGCATACCGTTTATGGTTTATGGCACGCGCGGGGCTTAAGAAGGATGGGAACACACGCCCCAAAACGGCGGAATTCCTACACTTTTACGGGAAACCACGCCCCAAAAGTGCCGGCAGCGGTTCGTCCTCTCCCCCACCGAACCCGTCGTTTTGGGAGCTCTTTAAGCGGTCACCTGCGACCGCATAGATCTCACTGCGCTATGCGCAGTGGCAAGACCTCTCAGGACGGCGTCAGGGCCAGTTTCGGGGATACAGGCTCACCCAGTCGGTTGTGCAGCCCAGAAGCCCTCCAGAAGTCGTGCTGCTGCCTGTGCCACTCACCTTCTCGGCAGCAAGAATCGTCCGCCCATCGGGCGGACCCCTATGAGAGTTAGCCGGCGAACGCGGCTTCCGGTTTGGGTGGGGGAGCGGGTTTTTGGCGGAGCCAAAAAGGGGCGGGCTTTCCTCTTGCGCGAACCTCTCCAGGGTTTTTGCACTGCTGGTCCACATGTCGTGGTGAAGCCCGAAGTGCACCCGCTATGTCTGTTAAGGTCTCTTTAAGTATCTATAAAAGAGGTCTATACGAAAATTCACCATTGGTAACAGTAACTTAGATGCGGTTTTTGGGGCGTGGTTTCCGCCATTCTGGGGCGTGGTTTCCGGGTTTTGGGGCGTCACTTCCGGATTTTTGGGGCGTGGTTTCACTTATCCACAGGCGGCCGCGTGACCGGGCCTGAGCAGACTTTTGGGGCGTTCTTTCCGGGACAGCAGGCACGCTGACGGGTCTTAGGGCGCTGTTGGCCCAGTCTGATCGTCTCAGATTTTCTGCGCAAAGCGTTCTGGTGCTTTTGGGGCGTCACTTCCGGGTCGGTTCTAGCAGGCTCAATGACTTAGCTCATACCTACCCTTTGATGCGAAACGTTCTGCATCAATCCGCATCAGTAATTTGGGGCGTTCTTGGGGGCCGGTGAGAGGATGGTCGAAAACGTACGCTAAGCGTCCCGGCCTTGCTGGTGGAGCCGGAGCGGCCTGAACCGTTCACGGGGTTTGTCGATCTCGCCCCAAAGATAGTCGCCGGTCAGGCCGACATGCTCCCAGCCCAGCGGGGCGACGTGGGCGAGCAGTTCGTCGGGCACGTCGACGCCGCTGCCGCGCAGATGACGGACGGCGCGGTCGAGATAGACGGTATTCCAGAGCGTCACGGCCGCGGTGGCGAGGGTCAGGCCGGATGCACGATGGCGCTGGTTCTCGAAGGTGCGGTCGCGCAGTTCGCCGAGCCGGTTGAAGAAGATGGCGCGGGCGAGCGCGTTGCGGGCCTCGCCCTTGTTGAGGATGCTGCCGGTGCGGCGCCGCTGGTCGGGATCGTCGAACCAGTCGAGCATGAACAGTGTGCGCTCGATCCGTCCAATCTCGCGCAGGGCGCGGGCGACCGGGTTCTGACGCGGGAAACCCGCCAGCTTGCGCAGCATGACCGAGGCGCTGACGGTGCCGGCACGGATCGAGGCGGCAAGGCGCAGGGTTTCGTCCCAGTTCTCCTCGATCGCGCGGAGGTTGACCGGCCCGGCGACGAGCGGGCGCAGCGTCGGCCACGGGTCGAGCGGCGACAGGCCATACAGCCGGCGCTCGTTGAGGTCGCGGATGCGCGGTGCGAAGCGGAAGCCGAGCAGGTGGCACAAACCGAAGACGTGATCGACCGCGCCGGCGGTATCCGTCGCATGTTCGCGGATCACCAGTTCGCTCTCATGGTCGAGCAGGCCGTCGAGGACATGCGCGGCTTCGCCGGCATTGGCGGCGATGACCTTGGTATGGAACGGCGTAAAGCGGTCGGTGACGTGGGTGTAGAACAGCACGCCGGGTTCGGTGCCGTAGCGGGCGTTGCGATCGGCGCGGGCCTCGCCCTGACCACCGGCGCGGAAGAACTGGCCGTCCGACGACGATGTGTCGCCCGGTCCCCAAACCGCCGCGAGGGGATGCGCGGTGTGGCAATCGACGATCGCCGCCAGCGCCGACAGGTAGGTTTCGTCGCGCACATGCCATTCCGCCGTCCAGCGCAGGCGAGGCAACGTCAGCCCGCGCGAACTTTCGGCCATGCGGCCCAGGCCGAGATTGGTCGCATCGGCGAGGATCGCACCCATCAGCGCGGATTGGTCGGAGGCGGAGGCGCCGCTGCGCGCATGGACGAAGCGGTCGGCGAAACCCGACCATGCGGCGACCTCGACCAGCAGGTCGGTGATGCGGACGCGCGGCAGCATCGCGTAGAGCCGGGCCTTCAGTGCATCGGCATCGTCGGAGGGAGAGCGCCGGATCGGCGAGATCAGCAACTGCCCGCGCTCGATTGTCACGTCGACCAGCTCGCCCGCCGCGGCTGCGCGTTCCACCTCCGTCATGCGCCGGACCAGTAGGGTGCGGCGCTCCTCATACCATTCGGGGAAGTCGGTCGGCACGGCCAGGCGCAGATCGCCGGTCGCGCGCATCGCCTCAAAAGTGGGCACGGGCAGCTGATAGTCGTCGAGCGTGCGATAGGCGCGGCTGCCGTCCACCCAGATGCTGCCCGACCCGAGCCGCTCGCGCAGATGGACGATCACCGCGATCTCGTAAGCGCGCCGGTCGATCGTCCCTTCCGCAGGCTGCACGACCTTGCGCCAGCGCGGCTTGATGAAGCTGGTTGGCACCCGCTTCGGCAGGGCCGATCGACCGTCGCGGTACATCGTGCGCAACACCTCGATCGCGCCGAGCAGCGGATCGCCCGACCGCGCGGTGCGGAAAGTGAAAGCGGCAAGAAACGTCGGGGCGAACCGCCGGACGGCGGTATAGCGTTCGACCACTTCCTCCAGCCCGTCGTCGGCCGAGCGCGTCAGGTCCTCGGCGAAGCGGATGCTGCGTTCGAGTTGCTCCCAGCCAACCTTGGCGTCGATCGTGCGGAAGGCATCGCGCCCACTCGCGCGAGCATCGACCAGAAGGCGACCGAGCCGGGCATGGAAGCGTGCGGTGTCCTTCAGCATCCGTGCCTGGCCGAGCAACCGATCGGAGCGGTTGCGGTCGGCGCGGCGGAACAGCGCGCCCACCATCTTCTCGACCATGACCAGTGCGGCATCAGTCAATCCCGCCTCCATCTCGATCATCGAGGCGATGAGCATGGCGAGCCGGCGCAGGCGTTCGAGACGTCGCAGGTGCTGGGCGGTGACGATACCGGCGGTCCGTGCGATGACGGCATAGCGGGCGGCATGTATACGTCGCGCCCTATCCGCTGCGATCCCGATGCCGCGCACAGCGTCAAGCCGTTCGATAATCCCTTTCAGGTTGGCGGCCGAAGGGGCTTCGGGCCATTCGCGTATCCACCCGAGCCGGGTGCGGCCGTGGTCGTCGGTTGCGATCAGATGTTCGAGCGCGGCTTCCTGCTCGGCCGAACAGTCGCGGATCAGGTTAGCATGAGCGGCCTTGCGCGCCCGTGTCCGCACGATAAGCGCGAGCCGTTCCAGCGTCGATGGTGCCGGCAGCACGATCCGGTCTGCGCGCAGGCGATCGACCATGCCGGCGACAATCGTCTCGCCCCGGTCGGTCGAGGCGGCGATCTCCGATCCCAGCGCCAGCATCGCTCGCACGTCCACTCGCGCAAAGGCACGCAGACCGAGCAGGGCTTCGATTTCGGCACGGTGTTCGCGCAGCGTCGTGGAGCGCATGGCATAGCCGGTGAAGTCGTCGGCCGCGCACCCGATCTGCTCGGCGAGCAGCTTGAGTATGGCGTCGGGCACCGCCTCACCCATCAGCAGCCCGCGGCCGGGATGACGCAGGTAGCAAAGCTGCACCGCGTAGCCGATCCGGTTGGCCCCGCGCCGACGTCGCGCCACCTGCGCCAGATCATCGGGACCGAGCGTGTAGAGCCGTTCAATCGTCGCGCGATCAGCGGGCGGATCGAAGATGGCAGTGCGCTGCGCGGGCGACAGAATGGTCTTGGTCGGCATCGGTGTCCTGTTCGTCACGAAACAGGAAAGCGGACCTGTTCATGGAGCATAGACCAGAAGACGGGTTATGTGACAGGATGAGGATTGTTGGAGGAGCGCTCCCGCTCTGTCACACGAACGGACGTATATGTGACGACGCAGATCGGCTATGCACGGGTGTCGAAGGCGGACGGCAGCCAGGTCCACGACCTCCAGCGCGACGCGCTGGTCGCGGTAGGCGTCGATCCCGATCACATCTATGAGGACGCCGCATCGGGACGGCGCGATACGCGCCCCGGCCTCGACGCCTGCCTCAAGGCGCTACGTCGCGGCGACACGCTGGTTGTGTGGAAGCTCGATCGGTTGGGGCGTGACCTGCGCCACCTTGTCAATCTGGTCGGCGAGCTGACGAAGCGGCAGATCGGCCTCAAGGTGCTGGCGGGCGAAGGCGCGTCGATCGACACCACTACCGCCAACGGTCGATTGATCTTCGCGATCTTCGCCGGCCTCGCCGAGTTCGAGCGAGAACTGATCGTCGAGCGTACCCGCGCCGGCCTTGCCTCCGCCCGTGCGCGGGGACGGCACGGCGGACGGCCGTTCAAGATGACGCCCGCCAAGCTGCGCCTTGCCCAGGCTGCGATGGGCAAGCCCGAAACCAAGGTCGCCGAGCTGTGCGCCGAACTCGGCGTTACCCGGCAGACCCTCTACCGACACGTCACCCCCAAGGGCGAGATCAGACCCGATGGCGAGAAGCTGCTGCAACGCAAGGGGCGAACGGGATGAATAATCATAGCATTATGCATCGGATCGCTTTGCTCTGCTGCCTCATCGCATCTGCTGGCTGCAATGGTTCGTCAAAAAACGGGCGACGAAACGGCACAGGCCGGTTCCACCGATCATGCCGAACATCCAAGCGTAATGGGATTGGTGTTCAATTTGAGGCCGGGCGAAGTGGAAACCTACGTCTCCGATTTTCCACGTTTCCTCAGGGTCAGGCCGAACGAGAACTATGATCTGCTGCTGGATGAGAGCATCCTGATCGATCCTTCCAGCATGTCGGTAGCCGTGCCGCGCGGGCGCGGCACGGCGCGCAAGCTCGGCGAGAGGACCGTCTTATGTTCGCCGGAATCGACACCCGGACCTGACCGGCTTTTCTATCAATGTGCGACCAAGTTGCCGTTCAGGGGTCGTCAAGTCATTCTGGTGTGGCGCGATCGGCCCCGATTGGCGACCGAGGTGAAGACTGCGGCGGAGGCTGCCAGCACTTTTCTTGCCGCTCGCTTGATCGAGGATCGGCCCGGCGAAGCCAGCTTGAACGGCGTCAAAATGAGGGGCTACAAAGCGTCCGCCGAACCCGATCGCGACCCTCCGCTGCCGGGAACCTGGTCTCCATCGCGCCTTGCGTGTCCGGCTGATCCGTGGACGTTCATCGGCTATGACCCTGTGCGTCTGGAAAGAACCGGAGAAAGCTGCACGGCCAAGGCGGTGGCAAGCGGCATTGATGGTGCGCTGAACTATCGCGCTACCTGCAAAGACAAGACCGGCGAACACGGCGAACTCTGGTCGCTTCGCCAGCGCGGTCCGATCCTCACAATGCAGCGTTCGCGATCGACAAGTTGGGGAGGCGGTCCCGTTTCAAGCCATAGGCTCGAACGATGCGGATGATCTACGCGACACGCTTAGCGTACGTTTTCGACCATCCTCTCACCGGTCCCGTTCTTTCCGCCTCAACCCTTTATGCATCAACGCCTTGAGCGTTCTGCGCAGCTTTCTGCAGCTCGAGCTCAAACTGCCGGGGTGCCGCGTGGGTGTAGCTGTAACGGCGCGACTTCGCCCGGCCGGACCCCGTCACCTCCTCAGTGAAGGCCGACAGGCCGCCGGCACCGACCATGTCCTTGAAGGCCTCCCGGCACTCCTTGCGGAACTGGGCGCGCGTCGCACTGGTCGCGGTATCCGACCAGAGCTCGCGTCCGGCCAGCTGAGCCAGCCGCTCCTCGTCGATGTAGGTGTGCTCGGGCTGGCTGTCGATAAATGGCCAGAACACCTTGGCGTGGTCGGACTTGAGGCGGAACTGCACGTCGGCGTTGATGCTGACCAGGTGCGCCTTCTCGATCATCTCGAGAACGCGGGCGCCGTAGGTTACGGTCACCGCACTGTCGAGCTGCGCGCCTTCCCACGTGAGGTCGGTGATCAGCGAGGAAGCCGAGCCGGCGCCGTCGGGCAGCATGTTGCGGTTCCGCTTGGCCTTGATCGCCTCGAGCTCCTTGAGAGAGCGGCCTTCGTGGATCAGCACGCTGACTTGCTGGATCTCCTGGAACACGTGCACCAGGCTCAGGAGGTTGTTGACGTGCTCCGTGCGCCCCATCGCCTTGATCAGCGTCCGCCAAGTCGTGCGGGTCTGATAGTAGGAGAGCACGGGCGAGATGAACGTCCCGCGCCGGTAGGCCGGGTTGTCGGTTCTGACCTTCTCACGCGGCAGGCGGAACAGCGCATAGATCGCGTCCCGGTGCTGGCTGCCGAGTTCCCTGCCTTTCACCTCGACCACCGAGTAGCCGGGCACCTCGTAGATGCGCACAAAGTTGCTGTCGGTGATCAGGTCCTTCTTGCGCGGCGCAAAGGCCGACGTACGCGCCAGGTGCTGCGGCATGGTCGACGGGTTGCGCCGGCCGCGACGGTTCTTGAGGGTGCGCTCCTTGCGGGCAAGGCGCTGTTCTTCCTCAGGTGTAAGCGGGCGGGTGGGCGGCATGGACATCCTGGCCGGAGCCTAGCGCCGACTGGGAATCAACGCACCAGAAACGGGAACACACGCCCCAAAAATGTGCAAGTTTTTTTAAGCGCCGACGAAGGATCACCCGGAAATCTGTGCTTTCACAGCACCTTGGATTTTATGGCAAACCATAAATAGCTTGCCATAAATGGCTTAGGACTTGGCCTCGAACTCCTTGAGGGACGGCTGGCCGTACTTCGCCAGCATCAGGTCGATGCCCTCGCGGATGAAGCTGTTGAGGTCGCGGTCGTGCTCGATGCACATCATGCGCAGGCGCTTCTTGCAGGCCGTCGGCACGTAGGCGACCACCTGCTCGTAGTTCTTGGCTTTGGGCGCCGGTGCGCCCACAGGGTTTGCCGGGTGCTGCACGATCGTGGCGGTCTCGGCGGTTGGCTCCTGCGGCAGCGCACCGCCCAGGGCGGCTTCAAGCGACGCGGGTCTGTTTCTGGCCATGCGGCTTTCCTTCCATGCGGTTGAGCGTCCAGGTCAGCAGCTCGCGGATCTCGCCGGCGGCCTTGCTGTTCGGATCGCGTTCGGTAACCCCCTGCCCTGTCGCCAACGCGTCCATATGGTCGGCGCGCAGGGCGAGCGGCGTGCTGGCCACGGCACCGGTCAGCTGCAGGACGCGGAAGGCATCCGTCGTGCGGATCGAGCGGCCCGGCGGGCACTGGTTGAGGACGTAGGAGAACGGTTTGCCTAGGCGGTGAATGGCGCTGACCGTCGGCGCCGACGCCTCGATATCGGCCACGCTCGGCCGGGCGGGGATCAGGCATAGGTCGGCCAGCTGTATCGCTGCCGTGACACCGGGCGTGTCGGCACCCGGCGTGTCGATGATCACCAGCTGAACCCCCTGCTTCCGGAGCAGCGGCATCGCCGCCTCAAGCTGGTTGACGCTCAGGGCGTTGACCTCAGGTCCGGTCTCGGCCTCGCGGCGGCTGTACCACTTCTTGGTGGTACCCTGCGGGTCGATGTCGATGATTGAGGTTCTGAGGCCCTGCTCCTCGGCAGCTACCGCCAGCGAGAACGCCAGGGTGCTTTTGCCGGTGCCGCCCTTCTGGGAGACGATTGCGAGTACGTGCATGGGCGCATCCTTCCGGACGGTAAGGATAGGTGGCAAGTGGTTAATGGTTTGCCGCACGAGGTATACCGTTTGCCATGTGCCCTTTGCCATTTATGGCATGCCATAGCCATGCCATAAATGGCAGCACGAAAACGCCGCCCTCAAGGCGGCGCACCGCGCGGGATCACCATCGCGGCAACGCCGCAGGAACGAGGGTTCCACTGGAAGGCTGGCGACCGTACCCGTGGGGTCTGGCATCGTGCAGCGCGCGCCGGGGATGAACCGGACGCCACCTCGTGACCCTTCCTTATGCAGGCTGGGGCAAGGGCAGCTGACAGGGGGTTGCGACAGAGTGTGGTGAGCAGCCTGTGGCTGAGATCAGCCGGCAAAACCGATGTCTGCGCAGCGACTCAGGCAAAGCCATTTATGGCTTGCCATAAGCCGCAAGCTGGCGGCGAGGGCGATTTCCCTTGAAAAGATAGGGCCACTGGCCCATACTGGTCTCAAGTGGATCGGGAATTCTCGATCGGCGTCGGGCCTCGGTGAACTCACCGGGGCTTTTCGCTTTTTGGGCTTACGGGAAGAGCTTGAGGCCGTAGCCGGGGATGCGTCCGGTCGGGCTCTGTCGGAACTTCCGTTCGACCACCTCATAGGCCCGGTTGGGCTGGTCAGGTTTCAGCACGTGACGACCGACCGGATAGGCAACCAGGTCCGCCAGCTGCAGCCCAGGCGAGTTGTGCTTTTTGTCGACAAAGCGGATGTCGAGGTTGGGCAAGGCCCCAACCCGGTTTGCGCCGTCGCAGATCCGCCGGAACTCCAGCTCTAGCTTGTCATCCTCGGCTTTGCCGCGGCACTCGACCAGGAGATGCGTATGCCGGTCGGTCTGGCCGCGCTCCTGGAGGAACATCTGCAGACGCTCGATGCAGAAGGCGAGGGCGATCTCGTAGGGATCGTTGGGCTGGGCGTAGCGACGGACCAGCTGCTCCTTGTTGATGACCGCCGCGATCAGCGTGAACTCCGCCTCCTGCATCACCGCGGTAATGCGCTCCTGGAAGGCCGCGCGGATTTCCGGAACCAGCAGCTGGGCGAAGTCACCCTTGGATTTGCGGATCTCGTGGCTGTGCAGGACCACCGCGTCGTGGCCCCAGAAATCGAACTTTAGCTGGTGGATGAGGGGGACGATATGCTGGACGTAGGCGTCCTTGCGGCAGATGCAAAACGCCAGGACGAAGACCGGGTACTCCGGGTTGATCGTTTTGAGGCCGTGGTCCCCGCTCTCATCGACAAACACGACATAGTCACTGAAGGCCATCAGCCGACGATACCGCGAAGCGTGGCCGTTGGCCAGCACGCGATGTCCCCATGCGCGGCTAAGTGCCGGTAGTTACTCGCGGCTTGACCTTCAACCTTGTACCACTTGTGGCAAAGGGCTTACCACAAGTGGCTTGTTGCCGGTCATGGCGACTGGATCTAACGCTTCTCTTTCACCGTGGTGTTGGGGCTCGCCTTGCCCTGCTTGGCCGTGACGTAGCGCCCAGTCACCGCGCTGCGGAAGCTGCTTCGGCTGCTGCTGCTCTTCTTTGCCATGGGACTTCTCCGTGCGGGACGATCCCGCACCACCCCAACGGCAGGCTGTCCCAGGCGTTGCCGCCGCATGCGGTTATCCACAAACCATTTGCCACAAATGGCAAAGATTGAAGTGCGAGAGTTACTAGCCCGGCGGGCCCCTGAGGGTATTACGCTCCTGGATCAAACCGGCGTACATGCGGTGAAACCGCTCCTCCTCATCACCTTGAAGAGCCGTATCGGCGATCGAAAAGGCCTGTCCACGGAAGACGTCGAGCAGGCGTAAGCGGTCGGCAGGCAGATCCGGCAGGGCGCGGCCAAGCAGCCACAAGCCAAGCTGGGCGGCCTCATCCCCGAGGGCAGGGGCCTCGGCAAAGTACGGGTAGACGTAGTGAAGGCCCCCGAGACCGTCCTCGATCGACAGGATGTTGTCGACCTTGACCGTCGAAGCCAGCGACAGGACCTCAAAGCGTGTCCGTTGGACCGGACCAAGCCGGAAAGGCTCGTTGGTCCCGCGACGATAGGGGTTCCACCACCCCAGAAAGCCCTCGCGGAGCAGCGGGTACAGCCGGTGCCGGTTCCGGTTGTCGGCCACCCTGCCTGTCGTCGCCTCGTGCAGATCTCGGGTGCCGAAGACGTGCGCCTTGGCATCCGCCCAGAATGGCCCATAGAAGTCACCGCCCTCATCAACGGGTCCGGCGGCACGGGCTCGATCCTGACGAATGATCTCCCGTAGAGCTCCCTGGCGACGGTTGGGACGGGCAAACCCGATCTTCAGCAGCTTGCGCAGCGAAATGCTTTCGAGTGGCAACGGGCCTCTCCACGGCAATTAAGCTGTACAACGTAAAGACGACTCTTACCCTGACAATTACTCTTACGCGTCATCCACCGCCTTTCCTGTTGAAAAGCGCACGGCGACCAGCCCCACGCCTTGCTTTCAGGCCGGCCGTCAGGGGTGGGTGGCCTGACAGCTTTGCTCGGTCAGTACCGAAACGGGTAGGGGCCCAGGAACAGGTCTCCGGACGCCCGTCTGGCGCGGTAGGTGAACCAGCGCTGGCGCAGGTGCTCGGTCCGGTCGTGCAGGATGTGGCAGCGCTGGCAGAGCGCCTTGAGGTTCTTCGGGTCGTTGTTGCCCGGATCGTGATCGAGATGGGCGCAGGCTAGGTAGACCCGGGTGGTCTCGATCACCGTCCCCGCCGGCAGGCATTCCAGCGGGGCCAGCTTGAGCGGACGCCCCTTGCTGCTGCGCCAAGTCTGCCCGGCGGCATCCCACCAGCGACCATCCCCCAGGTGAAACACCAGCTGACCATGGGGCCGGCCACAGCCTTCGCAGTAGCCCTTGGCACGCCCGAACCGGATCACGTCGGACAGCTGTGCCCAGTCGATGGGATAGAAGAAGCGGTTTTCCGGGCGGATCGGCATCGGCTCAGCCCTTCGCCTGCGCCTGGCTGCGCGCGCGTGCCTGCGGAAAGTAGAGGTAGAAGGTCTTGCGGCTGACGCCGAGGCGCTTGGCAATCTCGGCCACTGGGATGGTGCCGGCGGCGAGCATCGCGCGGCCCGCCTCTAGGTCGGCGTCGGTGATCTTGCGCGGACGGCCGCCCTTGCGGCCCCGCGCGACCGCCGCCTTGAGCCCGGCCAGGGTGCGCTCACGGTTCAGGTCGAGGAAGTACTCGGCGATCGTGCCGAGGAAGTTGAACATCATCCGCCCGGTGGCGGTCTCGGTGTCCACCTGCTCGGTCAGCGAGCGCAGCTTGACCCCGCGCTCCTG
>FUFK010760139.1_pt1 | contig 17767 bp, 25 predicted proteins | sample 1021851 | NCBI WGS metagenome assembly FUFK01 (sample SAMEA51879418, study PRJEB19060) | metagenome | reverse complement strand
CAAAATGGAATACTTGACCGATTTAACCATATCTTCACTATCAACATCTGCTTCAACCTCTTTTACCAAACCGTTCATGCCAGATGCTTCAAGCTCTTGCGCTATTACACCAATGTGCGTTGGAGAGCTTTTGTTATCAGATTTAAAACTAAATTTTCTAACCTTTACTGCTTTGATATCATCCCATTGGCTTGTCGCATCTACAATGTTTTCTTTCAGTGTTTCATCTGATATTCCAGTAAAAGAATTGTTTGTGTTTTGGGCATCACCATCTCCCATAATTCTGAAAGACCCTGCATTTCCCGCAGTTGATTGAACTGTCCCCGACCCGTTTATATCTCTTGAAAAGATAATTCGACCAGCTTGTTCCAATTTTATGCCAAAAGCACTTTGAGATGGGTTTCCAGTTGTTCTTCCTATAAAAATAGAGTTAACAGAATTTATTCTCATAGCTTCACCATTACGAACAAATGTCATTGCATTGTCATCATGGTCATAAAGTATTTTTCCTGCAGAAGCATTTCCATTATCTCCAAAATGAATAGTGCTATTATCGGTTGTTGCGGCTGTTTGAAGGTATAAGCCAGCATTAGTGCCAGATACAGTTTGNACATGAATAGGCCCACTAGGACTAGTCGTTCCAATTCCAAGTCCAGCCGCAGTAATACGGGAAATCTCACTACCACCTATTTCAAATTTTGTAGCTGATACGCTATTTATTGTAAGTGCGCCACCGTCACATTCAAGTTCTGCTGAATTAGCTGTAGTAACATCTGACATAAGAATTTTTGGATTACTTGAAGATTTCATATGTAGCATAGCATCAGCATTTGTAACACCAATACCAACAGTTGAATTATCAACAGTCATTATAGCTGTTCCATCTACTCTTATATTTAACTTAGAAGAAATAATTTCGCTGTTTTCATCAACAGCAATGGTAAAAGAACCATTACTAGAATTAGCATCAAGAAACGCATCTGCACCAGTATTTGTATCTGTAAATTGAATAACAGGGTCAGTGCCTGAAATATGCAAAGTAGAATCAGGTGTTGCATCACCGATGCCAACACGATTATTTGTGCTATCAACTTTAAGTGTGTTGGTATCAACTGTTAATTCACCACCTATAGTTGCAGAGGTAGTTACATTCAAAGCATCAGATTTGCTTAAATCAATAACATCAACAGGTCTTACTCCAACATATGCCATTATGTAATCTCCAAAATACTAAGGGAAACATCTGCAGAACTTGCAGTGTCGCTTGTTACTTTAAGAACATCTGATGCTTCCATAACAACTTTCTGGTCGCCACCCACCACAACTAGTGAGCTTCCTACAGGAACAGGAGCAGCTTTAACTATATAAATATTATCACCGTCATTATTTTCTATTTGAACATCTACTGCTATTTGAGATGAAACTATGTTTGCAATCGCCAAACCAATAATAGTTGTTTCTGTAGAACTGGGACAAGTGTAAATTGTAGCAGCACCAGTGCCTACTGCTGTGTCTGTCTTTAATTTAAACGCATTAGCCATATCGTATTATACTCCATAAATTATCCTAACGCAATAGCAAAGGCTACAGCTGCAGCATTAGCATTACTAATACTGGTTGCCATAGTTGCGCTTAGTGTTGCCCGTGCTGTATTACTATTACCAATACTTGTTGCTAGCGTTGCAGAGGTTGCGGCAAATGTGCTTGATACTGCAGCTATTCTAGTTTCAAGTGTTGCTGATAAAGCTGTAACTAAACTAGTATTAGCAGCAATACTAACTTTATTTACAGAAGTTAAAGCAGATACCGCAGCTATTCTAGTTTCGAGGTTAGCAGACGTTGCAGCACTTGCAGCAGCTACAGCAATAGTATTAACAGAAGCTACAGCATCTAGGTTTGTTTTTGTTAAAACAGATACTGCAGCTATACGTGTTTCAAGTGTAGCAGATGTACTAGCAAAGGTAGAAGATACTCCTGCAATCCTAGTCTCTAATGTTGCAGAGGTTCCAGCACTTGCCGCCGCTACAGCAACTGTATTTACTGAGGCTACTGCATCTAGATTAGTTTTAGTAAGAACTGATACTGCATTAATGCGTGTTTCAAGTGTAGCAGAAGTAGCAGCAAAAGTAGAGGATACTCCCGCAATTCTAGTTTCTAATGTGGCAGAGGTAGTTGCAAAAGTACTTGATACCCCTGCAATCCTAGTTTCCAGTGTAGCAGAAGTTCCTGCACTTGCTGCAGCTACAGCAATAGTGTTAACAGAAGCCACTGCATCTAAATTTGTTTTTGTAAGAACAGATACAGCAGCAATGCGTGATTCAAGAGTAGCAGAAGTAGTTGCAAAAGTAGAGGATACTCCCGCAATTCTAGTTTCAAGATTAGCAGATGTAGCTGCGCTTGCCTTTGTTTCTGCAAGAACTGATACCGCATTAATACGTGTTTCAAGTGCAGCAGAGGTAGCAGCAAATGTAGAACTTACTCCTGCAATCCTAGTTTCTAATGTAGCAGATAAAGCAGCAACTGTAGAAGATGTAGCAACAGGCTCACTAGCAACCAATATATTTGTAGCATCTACTGTTGTTGCACTTATCGTGCCAGCACTAACAGTTACTGCTTTAAAATCACCAGTACGTAAACTACTAACACTTACATCTTGAAATACAAGTGTTGTGGCATCAAGTTTATCAGTTGTAATACTAGTAGCTGCAAGTCGTGTTGTGGATACTTCTACAGCATTCAATACAGAAACATCAATACCATCTACAGAAAAACCTGCGGCAGAAACTGTTCCATCAACAGTTAAGTTACCATGAATACGAGTTTCATTTTGAGAAAGAGAAAGAGAGGAGTTAGTGCCAGCACCATCTTGTACACGGCGTAAAGTTCCATCAACACCGCTATTATCTACACTAGCATTAATTTGTAGCAAATCCTTATAGGTATTTGCAATTTTTTTACCTGTTAAGTCTGCCATCTACACTGTATTCCAATTTATATCTGATAATTCCCACTGATAAATAATTGTGTGTTTTTCAGTGGCATCTTCCCAGTTAACATTCCTGTCAATATTAGGATCAGGTCTTGCATTCATTACAAAATTACTTCTGTCCCGCACATCAGGTGTTTTATTTTGAAAATGATTTACTCTGTCATACGTCCCGTCCCAATCTGATGGACATACCCACAGTCCAAAGCTGTTTTTTCGTAGCCTACTGCGAGGATAAGAAAAACCGCATACATCACATTCTGCTTTAACATGTTTGCCTCGTGCCATTTATAAACTTGGTAGCCACGCTGACACTGCTACTGCAGAAACAAGTGTAGGTCTTTGTGGTCTAGCATCCTTAATATTTTCATCATCTCTTACTTTTGCTATTTTATTTTGTGGATGGTTTTGTTTATCATACTTACCTTCGTAATCCATACTACAAACCATCATGCCATAGCTATTCTTTTTTAAATCTTTTAATGGATACCGAAAGCCACAGATATCACAAATTCCTAATGCCTTAGTTGCTCCCATTATTTATAATTCAGACGAGGCGTAAGATACATGCTGGCACGTTCTTTATCTTCCTCTTGCGCTCGTAGCAGCCTTTCCTCGTATTCTGTTTTTAACATTTGGATTCTATTCATGTCTACACCTGGACGCTTCATTGACATAAAGTATGCTGTGCCTGCAGTAAGGCAGGGATAAAAACGGCGAGAAACATCCGCAGTTTGTGAAGACCGTGATACATCTTGGAAATATTTTACAGTTTCAAACTTAACCTTGTCTGTACTATTTTCTGGTACAGGCCACAGATGCACAACAGAATTATCACGTTCTCTACGTACTGCATATTGTGTCGGACGACCTGTTTGTCCTTTACGTGGAATTTTAAGATACTCTTCCATACTAATACGCTCTAGTTGCAAATCAGTATCATCTCTATTAACCACTGCTTCAATCACATCAATATTATGTGAATCTAAACTATAAGCTGTAACACTAGTTGTTACAGTTACTGTAGTGGTATTAATAGTCCAAAGTTGAATACCTCTATTTTGCCAGTCTTGTAAAAGAAGATTTATAGAACGGCGTGCAGAACGAGGCTCTTCACCTAACGTAGGCTCACCACCAATCATTTCCATCGCTTCTTGGATTACTTCATCAATATCCATTGAGAAGCTATATGTTCCTGACGTTGCCATTACTAATTATCCTTTTCTTTATTTTTTTCGTTACACTTACAATTACAGTTTTCTTTACCGCAAGTTTTTTTAATATAAGTATTTCCCATAATATTTTTACGCTGAGTCATAGCAGAATTAATAGTATCATACATTTTGTGCATAATTTTATTCCTTGGTTTAAACCAAAAATATTTTTCTCTTTTTGGTAATGCCATTACCTTCTACGTGCTTTTTTCTTACGGGCAGCACAATGAGCCTTTTGACTGAAACCTCTTGGATTCTTGCAGTCAATAGATTTTTTATACTTAGCAGACCACCTCCTTTTATTTGGGGGACGGCTCACTTGTTTAGATACACTGCCTCTGCTTATTGCCATTACCACTTAACCTTATGTGACCAGTACTTTGCACTAAGTTTTGTTTTAGGTTTACCTTGTGCATCGTGACGAGCATAATAAGAACGCTTGCGTGCTTTATCTTTTGCAGTCTTAGGAGATTTACCTGCACCTTTTACACCCTGCTGACCAAAACGAACTAAACGAACCTTGTCACCTTCTTTTGCAAGAACTGCATGGCTTTTAGTTTTATGACCAGGGGTACGCTTTGGTTTATTATACCCAGAGAATCTTTCACCTCTATAATTAATTGACATTAATACAACCTATTATGTCCTGACTGTGGTTTCTTTTTTATCTTACCACCTGCTTTGTAGCCTTTGCTTTTCATTTTACCGCCAGCTTTATAGCCTTTGCTTTTTATTTTACCGCCTGCTTTAAAAGTTTCACCTGGCATTACACCTTTTTGATAACCAAGTTCTGAAAGTAAACCAAACAAATCTTTAGTTTTATTTTGCTTTTTCTGTGTTGTTTTTGGACCTGTTTTTTTCTTAGCTTCTGAAGGTACTTTTGCTTTTACTTTACCGCCACCAGCATAGCCTTTGCTTTTCATTTTGCCGCCAGCCTTGTAGCCTTTGCTTTTCATCTTGCCACCAGCTTTACGATAGCTACGAGACACGCCTTCTTTATCTTTAGTAGCAAAGCCCATTGACTCAAGAAATAACTTCCGTTCTTTTGCAGACATACCTTTAAGAATTTTTTCCATAACGTCCTCTACTTTGCCACCCTTCTTAAGCCCCCTTTTTGCAAACGGGTCAGACATACCTTTCTTTTTAAAATATTTTCTTACTTCATGTTCAAACAACATGTCTTTTTTTCGTTTTTCCATAATACGTTTCATATTATCCTTACCTTTAGCCATTTTAAATATCTCCTAATATAATCTGTTGTGTCCTGATTGCGTTTTCTTTTTAATACTTCCACCTTTTCTTTTATCACTTACACTTCTTGCTTGTTGATATCTTTTTTCGTTTTTAGCCATCCTAGTAACAACATCATCTGTTTTAGACCCTTTGCCAAAATCTTTAGTTTTAGGAGATATTTTATTATCTTTAGTAAACTTTGCTGTTGATTTATCTCCATAGCCACCTTGTCCTGGTTTTTTTGTATATGTTTCTCCTTTAGGATTACGTGGCTTTGGCCTTTTACCTCTATGTGGAATACCTTGATTAGTAAGAAATCTTTTTGCCTTGGCAGATAAATCTGCTGTAGTTGCTCCACTTCTTTCGGCTTTAGCAAGAGCATTAGCAAGTTCTTTTTGAATAGCTTTACCGCCTTTTGTTCGTCCTGCTGCGGCAACGCCCATTGAAAGCCCTCTTATTAATAATGGTATTGCTGGTCCTGCCATCGTACTTCTCCTAATATAATCTGTTATGCCCTGAAATCTTACCACCCTTTGCGGCCTTACGATACTTTGCAGTTTTCTTTGCTATAGCTTGAGGTTGCTTAACAAACTGCTTTCCTTGTTTAGTTCCTTTTCTTTTTGCTCTCGTAGTTGCCGCATATTCTGCTGGGGTGAGTGCCTTAATAGCCGCTTCTGGTAAGTACCTTTCGCCAGTCTTGCTTGACTTCTTGCCACTCTTAGTTCTCCACTTCTGCTTTGTCCAATTGCTGAGAGACTGCTGAGATTTTGCTTTTGCCATTTAACATACTACGATTTGTAGCCCCCGCCTTTTGCTTCATATTGTTTAACTAACATCTGTGCCTTACGTGCCGACCACTGACCAGGTGCGCCGCCCTTACTACCTGCTTTAATTTTCTTAAAAAGATTTTTACGCATNGTAGGTTTAGTGTAGTTACCTGCTTCGTTTACACGGCTTTTAGCTTTACCGCCCTTTTTTAGTTTGACACTAGACAAAATTTTGGCTTGTTTAGCATGAGTCTTACTTGCTTTCTTTAAACCTTTAGCCACTTTTTTAATTTTACTAGCAGCCTGTGTTTTACGTTTAACAGCCATTAGTAAATCTCACCGCCTTTTGCTTTGATACGAGCGGCTTCTTCTTTAGCCATATCATCCAAAAACTTTTGTTTGTTTTTAATCTGTGCTTCATAAGCTCTTGCACCTTGTGAAGGTGTGCCACGTGTACCACCCTTACCTACAGAGCCAGCCATTTTACCACCACTTTGTTTGTAACCCATGCGATTACGAACTTTAGTTGGAAGTTTTGCTAGACCTGGGTTATCTGCTGGAACATCTTTCATAATTTTACCACCTATATTTTTTTTAATAGGTTGTCCCTTGCTTTTTCCCATAATGTCTTTCATTGCCATAGTTCTTAATCGTTGGGCCTCAAGTTCAAGACGTTTTATTTCTTTTTTTATCTCTGCTATATTTAAATCTTTTTTCATTTTAAAATCCCCTTAATAAAGCTTACCGCCTTATCTCATTGCCTTTCCGAATCCACGAGTCGCAGCACCTACGCCACGAGGTTTATTGTTAATTTTACCGCCCATATTTTTATTAATAGTTTTCATAAAAACATCTTCTGCAATTTTACTCATTTCACGAGCAGAACTAAATGGTTCAAAGTTTTTTCTTTTAGATTTTTTTGCAGATTTTTTTCGTAAAGTTTTAGCATCTACACTACGAGGTTTCTTTTTAATTTTACCACCCATTGCTTTAGGATTACGTACATATGATGGAACTTCTCTACCAGCTTTTTCATAAAGAGCAATAATTTTTTTCCGTTTAGCTTCAGGTGTCAATTTCATTTGCTTAACTTTTTCTACAGAAGCTTCAAATTCTTGACGTTTTTTAAACTCTTTAGGGGCAGCTTCTCTACGAGCTTTAGCTTCAGCAGTTTTGCCTTCACGTTCAATGCCTTTTCTAATTTCAAGCATATCATTATATTTTGTTTTTATTCCTTTACGAGCTTTACTTATAATGCTACGTTGATTAGTTTTAGTTAGGTTATTAAATTCCAATTCTAATTGGTCCATTGGTGATAATTCTTTTGTTTTTTTCATACCACGAGTATTATCACCTACAACACGCTTTTGTTTTCGAGCTTTTGCTTTTACAGCACCTTTAGCTTCAACAGCACGTACATTTTCTCCTGCTTTTTTTACACGTTTCATAGCAGCAGCTAAATCTTTTTTTCTTTTTTCAGCAAATTCTTTAGCCAACATAGCAGTCCTTTTCGCAGACCTACCAGTAGCTCCTTTTATAATTCCTGCAGACATTACGGTGTTCCCCCTAGTGTATTTTCACCGACCATAGAAGCAGGTGCTTCCATNTCGTCACGCCTTGTTCTNCGTGCTTGATTTCTTAATGCTTCAATTGCATTTTGATAACGCTGTTCATAATATGAACTTACTGTAAAGTTTTTCATAAAATCACCTGCCTCGACCATACAACCATAAAATAAAGCATCATAGCAAAAGTCAGAGAAATAATTATTTTGACTTGTACTAGTTAGTGTAGTTGGTCTGGCAACATATACAAGTTCCCCACCGTAAGTAGCACTTGCAGTAGGAGCAACGATAACATTGGTGTTTGTTTTCTTTGCATAGTATTTTGGAGTTCCTGTACTTGCGCTGACAGGCCAGTAATCGTAAATAAACTCGTCTGTTCTTTGCAATAAATTAATTTTAGTTCCGCTATCTTCAATACGAAGGTTCTTTACATAACGTGTTCCAGAAGGAAGAGTAAGTTCGTTTTTACCTGCAGATAGTGTAACTGATGTAACTGTTACCAAGCCATAATCATCTAGTGTTTTAGTTAACCGTTCTTCTACACGATTAACCATTCTAGGTATAGCCGAGACAAATTCGCTGCCATCATTTTCACTGGCTTCAATAATGTCGGTAACAAGATAAGTATAATTAGCCATAATAAATAGTCGTAGAAATAGTGGCTGCTGCTGATACAATAATTTTACCATTCATGCGAACACCATTATCTGCGAAGTCCTGATAATTATTTCCGTTTACTTGAAACTTAATTCGACCACCGTTAGTATTACCAAAAGGGTCAGCAGATGTACCAGTAATAACTACGATGCCTGTGCCTACACAGTTAACACTACGTACACGAGTGTCAGTAACAGTTACACTAGTAAGAGAATCTACAAACGTACCAGTTCCAGAAACAAATGCGCTTCTAATATTAGTCATTGATTACTCCTATAAAAATGTCAATAGCTATATTATACTAAAAAAGGGGGTGAGATACAAGTCCCACCCCCTTTAAAGGTCAGTTAACAGGTGTTTTAATTAAGCACCTTGACTTCCGAAGAACCCACGCCAGTCACTGAAACCAAACGCATAACGCTCACGAGCCTTAAAGCGAAGGTTACCAGTGTCAAAGTCAGGCTCCATTTTAGTCTGAAGCGGTGAACGGACGAACATTTTCGCACCATTCGGAACATCAGTCTTAATGAAGTAACCATTTGTGTCCGTGAAACGGCGATTCACGAAGAAGCCATTCGGGACAAGACCTTGATTGCGAATGCTGTTAATGTCGTTGACATTGGTAGCAGAGTTAGCAATCGTGGTTGACAGAGGCGAGTTCAGAATCTGATCTGCAGTAAATGCCAAATCTGATGGAATGTGCAGGCTTTCAGCTTGCGCTCCAATTAGAATGCCACGGTCATCTTTAGTTTTAGAAACAGAAATCAATGCAGTTTCCAAAGCAGCTTCTGAAAGATCAGAGGCAGCTAGAAGGTTGCTTTGAGTTCCATCACCAATTGTGGGGTGTGAAGAGGAAAAGAAAGCTTGTCCATCACCACCCGCAAAGGATGAGTTAAAACCGTTGTTGAAAACATCAGCAGCTTTAACTTGTTTAGTGTTCGCCATAGCACGAGCCAATCCTTTGGCACGTAGTTTAGCGAATGTGTCATAGAGGTTGTCCTCCATAGCTTCTTCTGTAACAGCGAAGCCAAGGGCAATTGTCTCGTGTGTGTAACGAGATGTAAAGCTTTCTTGGGCATCGTCATAAGATACAGCAGCACCTTCACCTTTTACAGGTGCAGTGCCAAAGCCAGTGAAGAGAACTTCTTCTTCAAATGCACGGTCTGAATTTTCAACTTCATACAGAGGTGCATGTTCATCAGAAACTTCCCCATACTCAAGGCCGAATACGGCGTTAAGACCAGGGAGAAGCTCTTTTGCAATACTTGCTCTATTAATAGCCATTATTATCTATCTCCCTTAGTTACCAGCCGTAGCTGTTACTGGTGCAGTAACATAAACTTGACGGAAGTTATCCTCGTGCAAGTTCAACATTACTTCAATTTTAGTGNAAGCATCACCAAGTNNATTACCTGGTTCATCAACAANACCAATAACTTTTAGGTCTTGTACNGTNNNNGCAGCNGTAGATNGCCTTNAGCACTAGCACCNGANNNACCAGTAAAAGTNGANCCAGATGTNANTGNTGANCNATCTAAATGGCAATGTTTTACCAATAGTGCCTGCAGTTACTGAGGCATCTGATTGAATAACATATATTTGTGCAGGATTATCGGTAACAAATCCTACGGCATCAGTGGCAGAAGTGCCACCAGGCCAAAACGATTTAAACTTTTGCTCCCCGTCTTCTACATAACGACAGCCTTGGAATACACCAGTGGTAGCTTGTCCAACTGAAATAATTGCTTGAAGCTTACCAGCAGATACACGAACAGGTTGCCCTGTGTACATAGTTGTGGCTTCACCTGAAGCAATAGAATACTCATTTGTACCATTGCTATTTGGAGAAGCACCACGAATACGGGAAGGAGTCAAACCATTAGGTGCAAAAGTTGCAGTCATAATATTTTCTCCTATAAATTAGTAACCAAGGCTGTCGCTTATAATCTAATCAAAACTAGGTGTGCGACCCTTAGTTACGTTAGTTTTACTTTGATTTTGAATTGGCATTCTACGGTCTGATGAATTTTCAAGCTGTGCATTAACAGCATCAACCATCTCTGCAGATGCGTTTTCAAAATGTCTTTGTCGAGCTTCTGCACGTTTGGTTGGCAACTTAGCAAGTGCCAAATCTCCTCGACATACAGTGCCTTTATAACGACCTTCATCTCTAATTGCGGATGTGTGCGCTAGTTCAGGTACTTCATCAAGAGAAACAAACTCCCAGCCTTCAGCCATTCGTTTACCAACATTTGTATAATCATCACCACCTTTTAGGGTTGTACGTATCCAACGAAGTTTCATTCCTTGGTCTTCAAACCTTGCGGTTACTGATTCAGGAATATCTAAAAGATTTGGTTCACGATATTCAAAGTCTTCGGCTTCTCTTGTTTCCAGTTCACGACTCTGGGTGCTACGTGTAGTATTTCGTGCCATAAGTGTATATCCTTTCGCAACTATCGGTTAATTGTAGTATACTCGCCTTCGCCTGCCTTTTCGACTTTTAGCTTTTCGGCTGCATACTGTTCAAGTGATATGCCCCATTTTTCTGCAAGGCGTACATCTTCTTGTGAGAGTTTTACCTTTTTACTTGACGAGGGTGCTGGAGTGTGCGAAGCTCCTGCGACCACTTGAGCNGGTGTTGACGTTTCCTGCGGTACGGGGGTTTCGGTTGCTACTTCTTTGGTAGCTTTTCCAAACTTGTTAGGAAACTGTTCTGCCATACGGCGGTCAACTTCCTTATAATATTCATCATCAGTAGGATCAAACCCGTCTTCTTGAACCTGATTATCAATCTCTAAAGCAACTGCAGTCATTACACGGTCTTTATTAAACCATTCATTTGCTGCTGCCCAATCAATTGCTTTACGTTGTGCTTCTAATGTAACAGCATTTGTTTGCGATTCTTGTTGCTCCTCAAACTTCTGAGGTTCAAAAGAGTCTGCCTGTTGACGAAACTCTGTCAGCCTATAATTATCTTGTTGGGCAGTATTAAGAGATTCTTGTGCCTTTAAGATATTATCAGCATCGCCGCTTTCTACGGCCTGACGGTACGCACCACGAGCAAGCTCTAGACGTTCCGTCACTTGACGCTCATTTGATTCAACATTATTATTTAAAAGACTTTTATATTCTTCTTCTCTTTGCTGAAGCCTTGTTTGCATTTCCTTCTGTTGTGCCAGAAGGCTTTCAATTTGAGCCTCACGTTCTTTTTTCTGTTTTACCAGTTGTCGAATACGCTTTTGTGCGCCAGATGTTTCTATACCCTTTGTTTCTTGTTCTTGCTCTTCTTCAATTGTAGGGATAGTTTCTTCTTGGGGTGCTTCTGTTTCTACCTTTTCTTGGGTTTCTACTTCCACTTCGGGGGCTGCTGCTTCTTCTGTAGCTTCTTGCCCTTCGATTTCAAATTCCACCTTTTCTTGTTCAGGGGGTGAGCCTGCCTCAATGGTAGACCATTCAGTCTCTGCCATAATATTCTCCTGTTTTACGTCCGTAGCGATATAGACGAGTTACGCTAATTTTAGTTAAAAGATAATACAAGCAACAATAATACTAACAAAAGCACCTAAAAATGCCATTGCTTCTTCAAAGCTAGTATCGTCTAGTAAATATTGTGCCATATTTCATTTCTCTAACAGCTATATTATACAGCATGTTTTTTTATTATGCAAATTAGTTTGATAAATTAAATGTAGGGTCTAAGTCTTTTGCATCTTCTACTACCATTTTAATGTCATCATCAAATAATAATAAAAGATTTACTCCTTTATAAAAGAACTTGCTTCCTGTATGTTTACCATAACATACATAGTCACCTTCTTGACACCAAGCACCATTAGAAAACTTATCGTCTTGATAAGCTAAGTCACCAACTTTTATGACACGACCAACTGTTGTAAGGTAAGCCATATCCGATTTGGTTGAGTCAGGCAAAATGATACCACCCTTAGTTGCCGACTTAACTGATACTGGGCGTACAAGGATATGATAGCCTGGTATTTTTGGAAGTGGGCTAGGGTCTGCAACCTCTTCGTCTGTAATCCATTCATCATTTTTCAAAGCACTAGATGCAGCTTGCATATTTACTCCTCTTCGATATATTTATTTAGATAATCTTTAATAAGACCAACGGCCTTTTCTAAACCAGCAATTGTTCCTACTGATTCACAATATCTAGAATAATCCGAAGCGGCTCCATATGCAAGGGAATTTTTTATAGATTCAATTTCTTTTTGTATTTCTTTTATTAACTCTTCGTATAACACTACTCAATGCCTTGTTGCTTAATTACATTCTCCAATAGTTTAGCAGAAACTTTAGCTTCTTCCAAGTCATTATTTTCTTGAGCTTTGAGCAAGTCAGCCAGTATATCCATAGCTTTTAATACACGTTTAGAAGTTCTGTCTTCTTCTTTTTGATATGCTTTCATTTGCTCTTGCGCTCCTTGAGCCTGCGTATCCAGAACAAGTTTTTGTTCTTTTAAATCAAGGTCACGATTTTTAAGTGCAGCATCTGTCTGAGCTTTAGCAATTTGTGCCTGTGTTTTATTTTGTTCTACCTGAAGTTTTTGTGCTTCAATAGCCAACATTTGTTGTTCAGGTGTACCTGGTCCTTTAGCAGCCGCCATATTTGCTTGTAATATTTGTTGAGCAGCCTGCGCCTGAACCATTCCAATTGCTTGTGGATTAACTGCAATTTGTGCCATAACTTGTGGATTTTGTAGTGACTGTTGATACAGCCCATCTATCTGCTCTTGATATTTAACAAGCATGTGTTCAGATATATTAGCCTGCAATGCTGCACCAAGTTTAGCAAATGTAGGGCTTTTTTGATTCATAGGGTCTTGTATGTAAGCAGATTTAACNGCAATATGTGCATCATGGTTTTGACCTGTAAATGCTTTAATAGGCTTTCCCTCAGAAGCTGCCATAATATCTGATACAGGATCAAGTGGAACTGCTTCTTTTTTAAATGGCATAAGTTTTTCTACATCAGGTACATTAGCTGCAGTTAATAACATTCTATTAATTGCTTCCATATCAAACATTCCTGGTTCTGATTGAGCCGCAATCTGTTGTACCATTTGAACAAGCATCATGCGTTGTGCATTAGAAGGAATGTTTGGGTCAGATACTGGTATAATATCTACACAACCATCAAAATCTTTCTTAAAAATCTTTTCGGTAATTCCTGGCAAGTCATAAGGATACTCACTTGGAAGATACTCAGAATCAATACGTGCTAGTACTTTAAACTCGTCACCTTGTGCTTTATGCAGTCGCTTGTGAATAGCAGAAAAGAATTTACTTGAGGCTTCAAGCAATGCCATTGTTGTACCAACTGGACCATAGCCACCACTATCTGCAATAACCTGTTCTGTACTGTCAGCAAACTTCTGGCCTGCTCCTGTTACAAAAGACAGCATATTAAACAAAGTTTGCGAAGGTTCTTTAAATGGTAGTGGAATAATAGACTTGGTTAAGTCCATACCTGTTGCTTCTACTTCCTTGAACTCACCTGGTGCAATCGGGTCATTATCCCCGACCATACGAACTCCTTTAGCCTTAAAGCCTCCTGGTAAATTAGCAAACTGCCCAGCATCAAGTAGGCTACGCATTGCAGCAGTAGCAGACATAGTAAGATTGCCAAGGAAATGGATAAGACCCAGACCGTAAAAACCAAACCCAGGAACATATCTNTAATGCGTGAAGTGCATTTTTTTGACATACTTATCATCTCCCTCTGCCCAGTTACGGCGAATCGAAAGAACTTGACCTGACTGTTGTTCTACAGTTACAATATATGGACATGCACTTTTGCCTGTGTGCATTTTATCTTCTTCAAGCTCTAGGTAACAGTGCTGTTCAAGCAATACATACTGTGGGTCATTGTCTCCCGCAGGCGATAGGCCAAGAACTGTGTCCATCTTTTCTGCCATGCCTGACAAAGTGGGAACACCAGCCGAAGGAAGTTCTATATCGGCATACATGTTCGCTTCTATCTGACGAGCCAAGTCAACAGGGCTACGATAAATAACATGAGTGTAGCGGTCTGCTCTGCGAAGGTCAGACGCATAGTAAGATACATAGAACTGGTCTATAGGTACAAACTCACTGACAGGTCGCTCAAGACTTGAATCATAATAAATCTTTTTAACTGCAGAACCAATTAAGGGTAGATGAAATAGCATACGCTCAAACTCGTCAAAGTATTCAGGCATCTGAGTAGTTACCTGATAGTTCATAAAGTTTTGAACACGATTAGCTTGCTGTTGCTTTTCAAGTGTAGCATCGCCAAGCACTTGCGCTTTCACTGGACCTTTAGCAGGGAACAATTCTTGCGAGGCTTTAGACTGGAACTTAACTGCTGATTCAATAAGCAAAGGATGCACAGCAGTAGCTGCGCCTTCAAATGGTTCAGTTGTATCTTCTAGCTTCAGACCAAGTAGATCAAAGCCACGCTCAAACATTGATTCCCATTCTGCACGAGAATCTTTGTCTGCTTCAAACTTATCAAGAACTGTGTTTCCAATCTCTTCAAGTTTTTCTTCATCCAATATTTCTACAAGATTTTGATAAAATCCTGAGTTCATATTAATCTCTACTTCAATCGCCTCTGCTGAACCTTCAAGGTCTACAGTAATCTCTCCTGTTTCTGGGTCTACTTCAAAGGTTGCTTCTGTTTCAGAAGGCTGCTGCATTTCCATGCGAATAACATTACTACCTTCTGGGCGTTGCTCATAGGGATTTCTCTCTGTTGCCATTATGCTTTTTTCCTAGCTTTTGTTTTGCGTTTCATTTGTTCAATATATTTTCTATATACAGAACTAGCACCAGTTTTACCTGCTACCTTTGCTCGTTGCTCCATAGCAATTGCTGCTTGTATTTTGTGGGCATGAGTTCTGCCACTAGCTTTAATCTTTCTGACACTTGATTCTGCATCTTTTGTAGTAGCAAACTTTAATCCACGTATTGTTCCTTTAGGATTTTCATCCGTGTATAAGTCAGAATGCTTTTTACTGCGTGCAGGTTGTCCCTTTTTTCTAGGTATACGTGGAGCCATAAGCAATATTATACCATTAAGTTCTCCAATATCCAACCCTCTTTGTTCGCCTTGGATTATAATCATCTTCCCAGCTAGGGTCTTCATTGTGTGATACGTGCCAACTATCTCTCATATAGTGGATAGCCATAGTCATTGCGTCTACTTGGTCATCATGTGCGCCATTGGGAAAAGCTAAACATTCATCAAATAAATCTTTTGCCCACTCTTTGCCTGTAGGTATGTAAATACGACCTGACTCCATGAGAGGTGTGGCAGCGTATACACGTGATACCTTGTCTCTATCAGGAAGATAGTCCAGAACAGGTAGTCCTGCAAGTCGCATATCTTGAAGCAACGATTGACCAGAAGCTTTCTTCTCAATAATACACACATCTGGCCTATGTTTCTGATACAACATCTGTGCTGTGCGGCGAAGGTCGGGGTACTCAAAGCGATCTTTAATATTTCCAAGAAGAATAAGATTAGGGACGACATATTCGCCACCATATTCATCTTGCTCTACTTGATGAAAGATACCCCACGTTTGTATGACACTATAGTCTGCCGTTTTCTTAGTAGAGAACGCTGTGTCATAGGTTTGGATAATAAACTCACAGTGCGGCGGCTCTTCATACTCCCACCATTGAAACCAGTTCTTTTTGATAATGCCACCTTCATCTGGCGAGGGATTCTGCATATATAGCGCATCCCAGTATCTACTCCCATTACTTGCTCGTATCTCTTGTTCATCTAGTTTTAATACATCATCTGGCTTCCATTCTGGAAAATATGATGTACCTTCGGGCAAACCCAGCAGGTCTGCTGCAGTTTCGTCTAGCCATGCAGGAATACTAATTACTTCCCACGGCTCTGTGGTAAACTCTGACTCCTGCTTTAGTAGCCAGCCGCACAGATCATCAAAGTGGTAGCGTGTATTAATAATAATAATTGCACCATTTGGCATTAGGCGGGTACGCAGACCAGAAGGCCACCACTCTTTGATATATCTGCGACCTGCTTCACTGAAACTGTCTTCTTCTGACATCACATCATCAAGTAAAGCTAGATGTGCGCCACGACCCGCAATCTGTGAGCGCACACCTGCTGCATAATAGGAGCCGTTGTGGTTTGTTTTCCATTTACCTGCCGCCTTAACGTCTGATCGTAGAGCCACACCNTTAAATACACGCTGAAAGTCTTCTGTATTTACAATATCCCTGACGCTACGTCCAAAGTCACTAGCCAGTTGGTCACTGTGGGACACAGACATAATCTCATGGTTAGGTTCACGGCCTATATACCACGCAGGAAATATCTTACTGGTAATAAGAGACTTACTTGAGCGTGGTGGCAAAAAAACCATTAGCCTTTTTATCTCACCATCAGCTACCTTTTGCAGCCTGTCGCACAATAACTCAATATGTTTGCCCATATGAAAGTCAGTTACTAGGGTCGGAGCTACTCTACGCACAAATGTAAGAAAATCTTCTTTTGATTTTTCTTGAATATATTTATCTAATGCTATATCTAGAGCCTGATGGTCAAGATATCCCCCAGATTCTACTACATCTTGTATTTCTTCTAATTCCATATTGCTTTTCTGCAGTCAGTGTTGCACATTTGCACTATTGCAAACTGGTTAAATCCGTGCTATACTAACTTTACTTTAAAGTTCGGAGGTAAATATATAGGAACTACTCTATATAGACCTGTGCAGTCCCGCTAGGTAGCTCTGGACAACTACTGCTATTATACTTTGTACATCTTTTTTATACAAGCACAAACAGCCAACTCCAGAAGCCCCCGCCCGTAGGGGTTTTTTTGTGTCTGATTAGATACCCTGGTATTTTTTTCTACTACTAGAGCAGTTTTTTTGCAGTTTTCAAAAGTACAAACANCCCCACCCNCTGTTTGATTAAAGACCCTTGCTAAAATACTCAGTATATGGCAGGGGTATATTATATATATGTGTGCAGGCACGTTTTGCGTGTACGGGTGTGCATAGTTCCCGATTTGTTCTCGTTGTGTTCCCGATAAGAATCCTTTTCTGTTGCAGATTTACCACAGAATTTAAGAAATTCTATGAGGAACTCAACAGATTTCACACAAAGTGTGTCAAATATGCCACAATCTCACACCCCTACCCATGCCTTGCACATACCCCTCCCCTCCCACATTATGTGTAAGTGCATGATATGCTTGCGAGAAAAAGTTGTTGACAACCTGCCCTACCATCAGTATCTTACGTATTTAATAACCCCTGAAGTTATGAAGGGTTATATAAATACTTGATACAGATGA
>FUFK010754761.1_pt1 | contig 17769 bp, 30 predicted proteins | sample 1021851 | NCBI WGS metagenome assembly FUFK01 (sample SAMEA51879418, study PRJEB19060) | metagenome | reverse complement strand
CAGTGCTGATAGAATCACAAGCAAGTGGTACTCCTTTGACGCATGAGTTGAGAATGATGGGGATCCCAGTTGTGAACTATCGTCCAACGAAAGGAAGAGACAAAGTCACTCGAGTGCATTCGGTATCGCCAGTGTTTGAAGCTGGTATGGTCTGGGCTCCAGACACGATCTTCGCAGAAGAGGTGATAGAAGAATGTGCGGCCTTTCCGTATGGAGAGAACGATGATTTTGTAGATTCGACAACACAGGCTATACTAAGATTTCGTCAAGGCAACTTCGTAAGACTTGATTCAGACGAGGAAGACGATGAGCCAGTGCCGAAACAAAGAATATACTATTAAAATTATGGGAGTAATTAAATCATGGTAAAAAAAACAATCGCAAAAAAGAGTGCTAAGGAGGTAGCTAAAAAAGTTACTCCTAAACCTAAACCTAAAACTAGAGTAACTAAACCTAAAACTAGCACAGCAAGTAAAGCAAAACCAGTTCAACCTAATAAAGTTAATCCTGGTTTAGCTGGAACAGCAGCAGCAGGTGCAACAGTAGGAACAGGTTTAGCTATTTCTGCAAGAAAAAACAAAGGACAATCATTTGATGACGCTTTTAGAAAAGCTAGAGCTAAAGGAGAAGGAACTTTGTTTACTCACAACGGTAAAAAATACACAGCCGTTACTAAAGATGATCTTAAGAAAAAAGGTTATACAACTGACACAGCTGGATTAGCAGCTTATAACAGAGCTGGTGGTAAGAAAAAACAAGAGCCTTTGTCTAAAAAGGATGCCAAATCTATTGTCGATCAAGTTAATAAAAATAGAAGCCCTAGAAAGCGAAAAAGACAAGCTCGTAGAAAAGAAAGAATAGGCTTTGAAACTTTTAAACAGCGTAGAAAAGCTAGAAGAGCTAATAGAATGAAATCAGGCGGCGTAGTTTCTGCTAAGAGATCAACACCAAGAGGTGTTGGTGCAGCCAAAAGAGGTTTTGGTAGGGCTTTAAAAGGATAATATGCCTAAAAAACAAATAGCTAGAAAAGGTTTGCAACATGTTAGCAAGCCTTTAAAAAAAGTTATGGACAGGGCTGTTAGAAAAAAAGCTGACAGAATGGAAGATAAAATTCGTATAAAAGAAAATAGACTACGACAAGATTCTCCTTACATAAGTAATAAAACTTATAACAAGGATTCTAAAGAAATATTTGAAATGAAACAGGAACTGTTGAGGTTTAAAGTAAAATATAACGTAAAGGGTTAATATGGCAGATGTAGACAAAGCCATAACCATTGAAGATCAACAAGAACTAGGAGTTCGTGATCGTTCAAAGGAAATGGAACTAGAGGTTGAGGTTGAAGAAGAGAGCCCTGATCTTGAAGAGTTTGAGCAAATGGAAGACGGTACCATTATGTTTGGTGCTCCCACACCGCCTGTAGATGATACTGATTTTTACTCTAATTTAGCAGAACAACTAGATTCATCTGATCTTAGCACCATTAAGAACGACTTAATGGCTAATGTTGATTCTGACAAAGACTCAAGATCCGATTGGGAAAAGACTTACAGAGAAGGTCTTGAACAGTTAGGCATGAAGTACGAGGAAAGAACACAACCTTTCGAGGGTGCCTCTGGAGTTATGCACCCGCTTTTAGCAGAATCCGTTACCCAGTTCCAAGCACAGGCCTACAATGAGTTACTCCCATCTCAAGGGCCTGTCAAAACTCAAGTCTTGGGTATGACAACGGCTGAATCTGAGCAACAAGCATCGAGAGTTCAAGAGTTTATGAACTATCAGCTTATGCAGGTTATGAAAGAGTATGACTCTGAAACAGATCAAATGTTGTTCTACTTGCCGTTATCAGGTTCTGCGTTTAGAAAAGTTTACTACGATCAAAACTTGGACAGGGCTGTATCTAAATTTATACCTAGTGAGGACTTAATTGTGCCTTACTCGGCTACTGACTTGCATAGTGCTACGAGGATTACGCATGTAATTGATATGTCGATAAACGATATTAAAAAACTACAACAAGTAGGATTTTATCGTGATGTAGATATATCTATGGGTAATATCATGGCGGATGACTATGATGAGATTCAAGAAGAAGTAGATGAATTACAAGGTATCAGCCCTAACTACAACGATACTGATACTTGTAAAGTACACGAAATACATACTGAATTAGATATACCAGGCTTTGAGGATTTAGATTCAGAAGGCGAGCCNACTGAGATTAAACTGCCATATATCGTTACCATTGCTAACGACAAAGTTTTATCTATTCGTAGAAATTACAAAGAAACTGATCCGTTAAAAAGACGTATTAATTACTTTGTGCACTATAAGTTTTTACCAGGTCTAGGATTTTATGGCTTTGGTTTGACTCACATGATAGGTGGCTTGTCTAAAGCATCGACATCTATTTTGAGACAACTTATTGATTCAGGTACATTATCTAACTTACCTGCTGGATTTAAAGCTAGAGGCATTCGTATCAGAAACGATGATCAGCCATTACAACCTGGTGAGTTTAGAGACATGGATGCTCCTGGCGGAAGTTTGCGAGACGCTTTCGTACCGTTACCTTTTAAGGAGCCAAGTCAAACCTTACTCTCTCTCCTAGGTATCTTGGTTGACAGTGGAAGGCGTTTCGCTTCAATAGCTGATACACAAGTAGGAGACGGTAATCAAAATGCACCTGTAGGTACAACGATTGCGTTATTAGAGCGTGGTACTAGAGTGATGAGTGCGATTCACAAAAGACTACACGCATCTCAAAGAATTGAGTTTGAAATACTAGCTAAAGTATTTAGTGAGTATTTACCACCAGACTATCCTTATCTCACTGCTAACGGCAACCAACTTATTAAGTCGCAAGACTTTGATGACAGAGTTGATGTCTTACCAGTTTCAGATCCTAATACTTTCTCTATGAGCCAAAGAGTCATGATGGCTCAAGAGATACTTAGAACCGTGCAAAGCAATCCTGAGATACACGGTCCAACAGGTTTGCATGAGGCTTATCGAAGAATGTACGGTGCTATGGGTGTGCAGAACATAGAACAGTTATTGCCACCACCACCACAACCACAACCCTTAGACCCAGCTAACGAAAACGCAGCTTTGATTGCAGGTATGCCTGCTCAAGCTTTTCCGGGTCAAGATCATGATGCACANATTAATTCGCACATGTCTTTATACGGAACCATGACAGCACAAGCTAATCCTGTAGTGCTATCTTTGATTCAAGCACATATTTATCAGCATGTATCTTTTAGGGCTGCCGAGATAGTAGATCAACAAAACGCACAAAACCAAGAGTTTCAGCAAATGCTACAACAAATACAACAGTTGCCACTTGAGGTTGCACAAGGTTATCAACAACAGATACAAGAGAAAGTTGCTAAAGATGTTGCTGCGGTGGTATCGCAACTTACTGAGCAGATCAATGCTATGTTTGTTCCACCACCACCACCTGTTGATCCTTTAGTGCAGTTACGAGATAAAGAACTTGATATTAAAGCTGATGACGTGCAACGTAAACGTGAAGAGTTTGCACAAAGACAAGAGTTTGACGCTATGAAAGCTATGGAAAACAATAAACTTGCAGAACAAAGATTGGCAATTCAAAGAGAAATAGCTACAATGAAAGACGACATAGCTAGAGAACGTATAGATCAAGCTGCACAGTTTAAAGCTATGGACATAATGCGAGGTTAATATATGAGTTCAGTCAGACAAAAAATGCAAGCTATACATAAAGCTATGCTCAAAAAAGAAGAGGAAATATTAAATGGTAATCAACCGATCATCAATGAAGATGCAAATAACCAAACCGAAGTCAAAGAGACTAAAAAAGAAACGGTCAAAAAAACTTCGACCAAGGCTAAAGCGAAAACTAAAAAGGTAACTAAGTCAGCTCCTAAGAAAAGAGGCAGACCTAAGGGATCTAAAAATAAAAAATAATATAGGTGCAATTATGACAAAAGAAAAATCAAGCGTAACTATTAAAGATCAAGGAACAGTTAATTACTCTACTCCTGAAAAAATACCTAATGGCTCTGCTCCACAACCAAAAGGTTATGGCGGTGGTAAATCAAGAGGTGGTCGTGCCGCACTTAGAGGAACTAAGTTCAAAGGAATTTTTTAATGGCAAGACCTACACTAATTCAAGGCGGCCCAGCTTTCTTTACTCCTGAGGGGTATGTACCTCCTGTGCAACCTGAACAGGCTTTCATGCCTACTGATGTTATGCGTGATCCAATAGCAGATATGTTTGCTGCTCAACCAGAGCCAGTTCGTGTCCCAGGGCCACCTAAGATTGACTTTCCAAAACCACCAGATCAAATATTTATAGACGATGCTCCTCCTTTGAAAGAAGAACCTCCAATTATTGTAGACGAAACACCCATTTTAGATGAAACACCAGTTGTGGATGAGCCCACCATAACCATGGATGATATAGACAGAATAAGAAGAGAAAGAGGTGGCCCTAGAAGAGGTGATATGATGCCTCCGATATTAGATCGTAAAATGATCGATTATGGCTACGGTCCAGGNATTATGCCACCATTGCCAAANGATTTCTTTATAGAAGAGAGTAGACCTAAATTTGANCCAATAGTGACTGATACAGTTCCTGTAAGAAAACCATTTATACAAGAATTGCGACCACCTNTAACACCACCTTTAGAAGATTTTGGCTTTGGCCCAGGTATAAGACGTTCAGAAGATTTCTTAAGTTCAGACATAATGCCAATTCGTTTGCCTGAGCCTATGCCTATGTTACCCGAGCCTATGCCTATGTTACCTAAGCCTATGCCTATGAGACCAAGAATGCCTATGCCCGGACCCATAGCAACACCTATGCCTATGTCACCAATAAATTTACCAAAAATAGAATTACCAAAAATAGAGAGAAATGAACCAATGATGCCTAGACGTGGAGGAATAGGATCGTTTAGGTAATCAAAATTAGGAGAGAGATAATTGGATGGTATTAAGCTTGCAGAGTATTTTTTTAAAACTTTGCGAGAAAGAGAGAGAAATGCTGTTGACATTATTGCTAGTGGCAATATAAAATCCATGGAAGATTACAAATATGTTATGGGAGAGTTATCAGCGATTCGCTCCTTACAACAAGATTTAAAAGAAACGTTGCAAATGGATGACATCGATGATTGAAAAAGTCGCAGAAAAAACACAATTTGAAAAACATAAAGAACAAATTGCAAAAGAGAAAGCAGAAGAGTCCTCAGAACTAGACAAAGCTTTCGTAAAATCAGAAGAAAGGGTATTAGATCCTAAACTACTAGACAAATCACTACTTGAAAGAATGCCTGATCCTGTTGGATGGCGGATACTNGTATTGCCATACAGAGGTAAAGGTCAAACTGACGGTGGTATTCAGCTAGTTAAAGAAACCGTAGACAGAGAAGCTTTAGCTACAGTGATCTGCTATGTTTTAAAGGTAGGCCCTTTAGCTTATAAAGATAATAAATTTGGTCAGCCAAACAGATCTAACACTCCTTGGTGCAAACAAGGTGATTGGATTTTAATTGGCAGATACGCAGGAACTCGTTTCAGATTAGAAGATGATAACGAGGTTCGTATTATTAACGATGATGAAGTGATTGCGACAATCCTTGATCCAGATGACATAAAATCTTTATAGGAGTAAAGAATGAGCGAAGAAGCACAAAATATAGATGTTGAAATAACAGAGGAAAAAATAGAAAAAGCAGCACTGCCTGAAAATAAAAGGGTTGAAGAGGAAGTGCAAGATACTGCTGTAGAGGTAGAGGTCACTCAAGAAGTAGCACCNGTATCTGAAGATGAAATACAAGANGACTTTGAGGCATCTCCTAAAGTAGAAGAAAAAGTAAAAGATCAATCAGATGTAGAAAAAAGAGCAGCGTTAGCTCAAAACAGAATAAACAAAGCTGTAGCACAAGCTAAAGAGTTTCAAAGAAGAGAGCTCATGGCTGTTCAATATGCTAACGAACTTAAAGAACAGAATGATCAATTAAGACAATCTCAAAAAGCTTTTCAATCTAATTATGGCGATGAGTTTTCAAACAGAGTTGAATCTCAATTAGCATTATCAAAACAAGCTTTAAAACAAGCTACTGAAGCTGGAGACGCAGAGGCCATAGCAACTGCAACCGAAGCTTTGAGCATGGCAACAGCAGATAAAGCTAGACATGAGCAATATCAACAACAACAAAAACAATACGAAGCTCAAGAACAAGCCTATTTAGAACAAGCTAAACAGCAACAATATCAACAGCCACAGGATGTTCAAGAAGACTTTGATGAGCCATCTCCAAAAGCTAAAGAGTGGGCTCAAAGAAATACTTGGTTCGGAACAGACGATGTTGCGACCAGTGTAGCCTTTGCAATTCATAAACAATTAGAGAACGAAGGCTTTGACACAGACAGTGACTCATACTATAGTGAGATAGATAAACGAGTGCGACAAGAGTTGCCTCACAAGTTTAACGTGGAAGCGAACAAAAAACCCGTCCAAACAGTCGCTTCAGCCACACGCAACACATCGACTGGACGCAAACAAAATCGTATCGAGTTGACACCGAGCGAACAAGCACTAGCTAAAAAACTTGGAGTGTCATTTAAAGATTACGCAATACAAAAAGCGAGGTTACAAAAATCATGAGCGAAACAGATAACAAAACTGAAAATAACAGATCTACTAGAAACTCTGACACTAGAGAGACAAACACTAGGCCAAAAGCTTGGAAGATGCCTTCAGCGTTAGAATTACCAGAGGAAGCTGTAGAATTAGCTAAATCACAAGGTATTTCTTATCGTTGGGTTAGAGAATCTGTATTAGGCCAAGATGATAAAACGAATGTCTCAAAAAGATTTCGTGAAGGATTCGAGGTTGTTAGACCAGATGAGTTACCTGGTTATCACGATTTACCTACTGTCGATGATGGTCGTCATGCAGGAGTAATTGGAGTTGGTGGGTTGATACTGTGCAAAATAGATAAAGAAATCGCAGATCAAAGAAATGACTTTTTTGAACAACAAACCAATAATCAAATGACTGCTGTTGAGAATGACCTAATGCGTGAAGAGAATCCCTCGATGCCAATCTCAAAAGAGATTAAATCAAGGGTGACTTTTGGTGGAGGTAGCAAAGGATAACTTTGTGAACTCTAAAATTATAATTATTTTATAGGAGAAACAAAAATGGCAAATCAAGATGCTGCTTTTGGAATGAAGCCTGTAAGAATGATGGGTGGTTCACCTTATACTGGTGGACAAAGTCGTTATAGAATAGCTGCAAACTACGGAACAAGTATCTTCCAAGGAGATATGGTTGCTCAAGTAACTGGAGGCGGTGTAGAAGTACATGCTGACGGTGGCACAGTTCCTATTGTTGGAGTATTCAATGGATGTTCTTACACTGATCCTACAACAGGCGAACAAGTATTTAGTAATTACTATCCTGCAAGCACTAATGCTTCAGATATAATTGCTTTCGTTATAGATGATCCTAACGTGGTCTTCGAGATACAAGCAGACGACACTTTCCCAGTGGCTGATCTGTTTGGAAACTTTGACATTGTTTATACAAGTTCAGGTAGTACCGTTACAGGTATTTCAGGAGCTGAGTTAGATGTCACAACAGGTGCTACAACAGCGAGTTTACCGATTAAGGCGATTGATATTTCAGGAGATCCTGAAAATTCAGACGTTGCTACGGCAAACACTAATGTTTTAGTTGTTATTCAAAATCATATCATGGGCCAAAAAGGCGCAGGATTAGCTTAATAAGGAGTATAAATTATGGCTATTTCAAGAGCTCAATTAGCGAAAGAACTAGAGCCTGGGTTGAATGCCTTATTTGGCATGGAATACAACAGGTACGAGCAACAACATGCAGAAATATTTGAGACAGAAGCATCAGATAGAGCATTTGAAGAAGAAACCTTAATAGTAGGTTTCGGTAACGCAAAAGTAAAATCAGAAGGACAAAGCGTGGCATTTGACCAAGCATCTGAAGGTTTTACTGCAAGGTACTCACATGAGACCATTGCGTTAGCATTTGCATTAACTGAAGAAGCTATCGAAGATAATCTGTATGATAGATTAGGAGCCCGATACACAAAGGCTTTAGCAAGATCAATGGCACACACAAAGCAAGTAAAAGCTGCGTCTGTGCTTAATAACGCATTCTCATCAAGCTTCACTGGAGGAGATGGTGTTGCTTTAGTGAGTGATTCTCACCCTTTAACAGGTGGCGGAACATTCTCAAACAGACCAAGCACTTACACTGACTTGAATGAGACTTCATTAGAAGATGCACTTATTTCAGTTTCAACTTTTGTTGATGACAGAAATATGGTTATTGCTTTACAAGGAACTAAGTTGATCGTTCCACCACAATTACAATTCGTGGTTGATAGATTGCTACAAACACCTGGTAGAGTAAGCACATCAGATAATGACATCAATGCTATTAGNAANATGGGNATGGTNCCAGANGGTTANNCNGTNAANNANTTCTTAACAGANACNGATGCNTGGTTCTTNNNNACNGATTGTCCTGANGGNTTCAAACANTTNGANAGATCACCTCTTTCAACTTCTATGGAAGGTGACTTTGATACTGGCAATGTCAGATTCAAAGCNAGAGAAAGATACTCATTTGGATTTTCAAATCCAAGAGCAGTGTTTGCNTCTCAAGGTGCATAATCTCTGTTGATTATCTAAGGGAGCTTCGGCTCCCTTTTTTTTTGNATAAAACTAATATACAATCAAAAGTCTAGGGTTTATTAACTTGTTCTATTAACTGACCTAGCAGACAAGCCAAGATAATAGAACTTATTTTTCGGGAGAAAAATTATGGCACAATCGACTTTTAGTGGACCAGTTAAATCACTAGCTGGATTCATCTCAGCAGGTAACGCATCAGTAGTTAGCCTAACAGCAGACACTACTCTTACAGTTGCCGCTCATGCTGGAAAAATATTAACTTGTAATGATGCAGACGGTAAGTTTACTTTACCTAGCATTGTAACTACCACTCCATCAACAAATGAAGATCCTAACCAATTAAATAACTTAGGTGCTTCTTTCTTCTTTGTTGTAGAAACTGCGGCTACAGATATGGATATTCTTACTGATGGCACAGATAAATTTGTTGGTGGTTTATATACAGGTGTAGATGACAATACTGGTAAAACTTTTATTTCAGCTTCATCTAATGATGTTATTACTATGAATGGCTCTACCAAAGGCGGATTAGCTGGTAGTATCGTGAAAGTAACTGCTATGGCCTCAGCTAAATATGCTGTAGAAGGTATTATTTTAGGATCAGGAACTTTAGTAACACCATTTGCTGACGCATAAGGAGTAGCTCATGGCAGATACAGTAACTTCTCAAACTATTCATGATAGTGACAGAGTAGCGATATTAAAGTTTACTAACGAATCTGACGGCACGGGTGAATCTTCTGTTAAAAAAGTTGATGTTTCAGCTTTAGCTAAAAACAATTTAGGTGAGTCTTGCAGTAGAGTTTCTATATCACGTATATACTGGGCAACCAGAGGTATGGGTGTAGATATAGAGTTTGATGCGAGCACTAATGTTTTAGCGATACCATTACCAGCAGATAGCACAGGAGATGAATACTATGATTTATTTTCTGGCATACCTAATAACGCAGGATCTGGTATAACTGGAGATATTGACTTTACAACAGTGGGTCATTCAAGTGGTGATGCTTACTCTGTTATTTTAGTTTTGAATAAAAGCTATTAATGAATGGTTGTAAAAAGAAGAAAAACTAAAAATATACGTAGGACAGTTGGTAAGGGCGGTAACTTCCGCCCTACCAAGTCTGGTGCAGGCATGACCAAAAAAGGTGTGCGTGCGTATAGAAAAGCTAATCCCGGTAGTAAATTAAAAACAGCAGTAACTGGCAAAGTTAAAAAAGGTAGTAAGGCTGCTAAAAGAAGAAAGTCTTACTGTGCTAGATCATTAGGACAACTCAAACGTAGTTCAGCCAAAACAAGAAACAATCCTAATTCAAGAATTAGACAAGCAAGAAGAAGGTGGAAATGTTAAGAAAAATAAAAAAAGTATCAAGACAGCTTAACAAAGCATCTAAATTACACAAAAGACAATCAAACGTTTTAAAAAAATTAGTTAAAAATGCCCAAAAGAAAAGACCCAAAAGTAGGAACAGGAAAAAAACCAAAAGGTAGTGATAGAAGACTATACACAGATGAAAACCCAAGGGATACTGTTTCAATTAAATATGCAACTGTTCAAGATGCTAAAGATACAGTTGCTAAAGTAAAACGAACTAGAAAACCTTTTGCAAGATTAATACAAATATTAACTGTAGGAGAGCAANGATCTANGTATGGAGGCAAACCAAAGCAAGCTGAAATATTTAGAAGAGGCAAAGATGCGATNAGAAAAAAACATGGTAGAATAAAATAATGGCAAAGAAAGCAAAAAGCGGTGGCAAGATTTGTCCAGCAGGTAAGGCTTGGGCAAAAAGAACTTTTGATACATACCCTTCAGCGTATGCAAATATGGCTGCGTCTAAATATTGTAAAGATCCAAACTATGCCAAAGGTAGTAAACGTAAAAAGAAAAAAATGAAAAACGGTGGACTTGTTAATATAAGAGGACAAGGTATCGTTATGAAAGAAAGACTCAGATAATGGGACAATTAGCTGAGTGGAGAAGACAAAACTGGGTGCGTATAGGCACAGATGGTTCTATCAAAGGCCCATGTGGTACAAGTAAAGATAAAAAGAATCCAGATCGTTGTTTACCAAAATCAAAAGCACAAAGTTTAAGCAAAGCAGAAAGAGCAAAAACTGCAAGAAAGAAAAAAGCAGCAGGCAGAAAAGGTAAGACTGTTGTTGCTAATACTAAAAAAGCTAGAGTATCCATGAAAGACGGTGGAGAAGTTAGAAGAATTGCAAGAGGTTGTGGTAAAGTAATGAGCAACAGAAGAAAGAAAACCAAATATTCATAGGAGTGAATAATGTATAAAAAAACTAAAGGCTATGCTAAAGGCGGAATGGTCAAAGGCACCAAATATATGGCTAAGGGTGGTTCTATGAAAGGAACTAAATACATGGCCAAAGGTGGTGCAGCCAAGAAGACTAAGTATATGGCTAAAGGTGGAGCCATGAAAGGTACAAAATATATGGCGAAAGGCGGTGCTATGAAAGGCACTAAGTATATGGCTAAAGGTGGAAAGGTTTAGTAACTTTTTCACAACAACAAAGGAGAGAGCGTTTTGTCATATTTGATTTCAAATATACCTCAGTTTAAATGCTGGGTAAGAAAGGAATTTACAGCCAACCACAGCAATTATCATGGAGAGTATCTACATGCTCTTGCTATTGCTGTTAATACTATTCCAGATAGATCACTAAGTTTTCAAGTAGTTTTTACCGGGTGTGAAATAGATGATGAAGAAGACGCACCAAATGTTCATGGTGGTGCCATGTGGGCAAGAATGCCTATTCAAGCTTTNGTTGCAGACATACCATTACAAGATTGGCCAACTCCTATGGAAGATCATTTAGCACAACCTTGGGATTGTCTTAGTCATCATCATTCTGTTGTTACTATGGATAGAGTTAGTTCATCACCTTGGCTTTGTAAGATAGGTGGAGACTTCTATACAGGTAAATATTTGTTCACGGTGGATTACACAGAAAATTCAATAGCTGATGATTCTGCTCAACATAAGCAATCACATGTGTTATATTTAACAGACGCTGGTGAATATACTGGTAACTTTGTAGCTTTACCTAATAACAGAGTTAGGGCTACAAACCCTGCTTTATGGCGTGTTGGAGAAGGAGCACCAGACTTTATGCCTTCACAATGGATACATTCAGCAGAACAACATGAGAGTTATATGGATCCAAACATAACATTTAACAATCTATATGCTCCAGAGGAAGACTAAATGGCGACATCAAATAGCACTAATTTTGAACCAGATGTAACTGAGTTTGTTGAAGAAGCCTTTGAAAGGTGTGGGCTAGAGCTTAGAACAGGTTATGATCTTAAAACAGCAAAAAGATCTATAAATCTTATGTTAGCTGAATGGGCAAACAGAGGACTTAATCAGTGGACTATAGAACAAGCAACTCAAACTGTAACTAAAGGCACTAATCAATATACTTTAGATTCCAACATTATTGACATATTAGACTGCTCATTGAGAAGAGACACTGACGGAACTAATCTTGATCTGCAAATGACAAAAATTAGCAGAAGTGAATTTTTAAATATTCCAACTAAATCTACTCAAGCTAGACCTAATCAATTTTTTTTAGATAAACAGCTTAGTCCTGTTTTGAATATATGGCCAACACCAGAAAACAATACTGATGTATTAGTATTTAATAAGTTAGTNAGAATGGACGATGCTGATACGGCTACCAACACTATGGACATGCCGTTTAGATTTTATCCTTGTTTTGCAGCAGGTCTTGCTTATTACATAGCTATTAAAAAAGCACCAGATAGAGTAGTTATGTTAAAACAAATGTATGAAGATGAGTTTGAAAGAGCTATGTCTCAAGACGAAGATACCGCCTCTTTTAGAATATCGCCTTACTTAAGAAACGGATACTAATATGGCATACGCTAGTGGTAAATACGCAATAGCTGTTTGTGATAGGTGTGGATTTGAATACAAATTATCTCAACTAAAAGAAGAATGGAATGGAGCAAAAACTTGTAGAGATTGTTTTGATCCTAAACATCCACAACTAGAGCCATTACCACATGTATCTGATCCTGAAGCTTTATATAAACCAAGGCCTAACACTGATGTTGGTGTTGGAGAAGGATTTGTTGTTGTTACATATACAGATATTAAAAAGGGTAATTGCATGGATCCAAATATTATTGGATCAAATTTTAAAGTAGATGGAATAACAGGTTCAGTTGGTTCTCCATCAATTACNACCACTGAAGTAACACCAACACCTACTGCTGAGCCAACAGGAGTTAGTGCAACAGCAAGCTTAGGATCAGTCACTGTATCAGTATCTGCCACTACACTTTATGCAGTAACAGTGGCAGAATATTCAGGTGCTAATTATTTTTATATCGATGGGGTTAGAGCTCCTACGCTAAGCTTAACAGAAGGTAGAACTTATCAATTCGGTCAATCTGATAGTAGTAATGCTACACATCCTTTAAGAATATCTACAACCTCTAATGGCACGCACGCTGGTGGATCAGAATATACAACTGGGGTAACAACTTATGGCACTCCAGGCAGTGGCGGTGCTTACACTGAAATAACAGTTGCCTCAGGTGCTCCAACACTTTATTATTACTGTAGTAATCACTCAGGTATGGGTGGACAATTAAATACTTAATATGACATTAACAGAACTAAAAACTTTAATACAAAACTATACTCAGAACACAGAAACTACATTTGTATCTACATTAGATGACTTTATTAAAAATACTGAAGAAAGAATATTTGAATTAGTGCAGTTTGATTTTTTTCGTAAAAATGTAACAGGTTCATTAACAGCAGAGAATACTTATCTTACAACACCTTCAGATTATCAAACAAGTTTTTCTTTAGCGGTTATAGACAGCAATGGAGATTATCATTACTTAGATAAAAAACATCCATCATTTATGCGTGAATACTCNGTTGATCCAACAGATTCAACTTTAAGAGGTCTACCAAAGTATTATGGAGATTTTGATAAAGAACTATCTACAGCTACCAACAATGGTTCCACGCTTATAGTAAGTCCAGTGCCAGATCAAAATTACGATGTGGAATTACATTATCTTTATAAACCAAACTCCTTAGTTACAGACACTACAGGCACTTGGCTATCCAGCAATGCACGTAATGCCTTGTTATACGGTAGTTTGGTTGAAGCCTACATATTTATGAAAGGTGAAAATGATTTATTNCAGCAATACGAGCAACGCTTTGCAAGTGAAATAAATAGATTAAAAAATCTTGCAGAAGCTCGAGGAAGGAGAGATGAATACCGTTACGATTCTTTAAGGACAACGGTATCGTAAAAAATACATGGAAAAAATTAAAAGTCTGAGAGGTAGATCAGTTGCCATTGTTGGCATGGGTAAAAGCTGGTTTGATTACAACATGGCAAAATCACACGGAGTTCATTTTGATGAAGTGTGGGCAATAAACGGTGTAGGCACAGTAGTTTATCACGATAGAGTATTCATGATGGATCCTGCATCAAGATTCTTAGAAACAGATGATGCAGGTGGTCAAACTAAAGGTATGGCTAAAATGTTGCAAGAACATAAAGGCCCTATATATACGTGCGAATTAGATGAACGTTGTCCGGGATTGGTTGAATATCCATTAAAAGAGGTTATAGAATACTCAAATTGTCACTATCTAAATAATACGATTGCATACGCAGTAGCTTTTGCTTATTGGAACGAAGTAGCTAATATTAAAATGTTTGGTATAGATTTTAGTTATAAAGGCAATTTACATTTTGCAGAGGCAGGTAGAGGATGTGTAGAATTTTGGCTAAGTAAATGTATATCATCAGGTATAGAAGTAGAAGTTGCACATAGTTCAAGCTTACTAGATACAAATGTATCATCGGAACAAAAACTGTATGGATACCACAGACTTAAAAATCCCTATATCATATTAGCTGGAGAAGATGGTATAAAACTAGAAAGAATTAATAATTTAGATATTGTTGAAAAAAATCAAGAACCTGTATTAGTAGATAGAACTGACTCACACCTAGAAAATGAAAATATAAAAAGTGTTGGTGGCGATGATATATTAAGACCAGTAGAACCAAAAAAATGGTAGATAAAATTACTCCAGCAGGAATGCCTGGACTAGGCATCATAGAGGCTAAAACAAGTAACCATGGTGGTCATCCTCCTGAGTTTTGGGCAGAAAGATTAACAGAAAAAATAGTTAGCACAAGCGAAAGTGAAGATCCATATATTAAAGAACAAGCTAGAGCTTATAAAGAACTAATTTATAAGGTTTGTTTGATTTATATAAAAAATGCGTTAAAATCCTATAAAGCTACTTTGATACAAGACTTCATAAAACAAGGAGACACAGAGTTAGCAGATATAATTAAAAGGATTTAATATGGCTATTACATCAACATTAACCACTAGCTTTAAAAAAGAACTTCTTGAAGCTGTGCACAACTTTAAAAACTCAGGTGGAGATACTTTTAAACTAGCTTTATATACAAGCTCAGCTACATTAGGAGCCACTACAACAGCATTTACAACTACAAATGAAGTAAGTGGTACAAACTATACTTCTGGCGGTAGTAATTTGACTAGAGTAGATCCTACTTCTAGTGGTACTACAGGGTTTACTGATTTTGCTGATTTAACTTTTGGAACAGCAACTGTTACAGCTAGAGGTTGTATGATCTACAACTCCTCTGATAGTAATAAGTCTGTAGCTACAATAGACTTTGGTGGTGATAAAACATCAACCGCAGGTGATTTTACAGTAGTTTTCCCAGCAGCAGCAGCCAGTACAGCTATTATTAGAATAGCTTAATCTAGCCTAATATGGCTAATATTACTGGTTGGGGTAGAGGCACTTGGGGTGAAGGTGCTTGGGGAGAACCTGTACCAGTCACACTAACAGCACCTAGTGCGGCAACCGCAACAGTTAGTGCTGTTGCTATTGACGCTGCTGGTAGATTTGGAATTATTGGTGTCTCTGCTACAACAGGAGCACCCACAGCAGGTGTCAACGCTCAAGCCATAGTCGTAGTCGCAGGTGCAGTAGCCACCCTAGGTAGTGTAAGTGTAGATGTAGATGGAGAGGCTAATGTAGTAATATCTGGACTTGCTGGCACATCTGCCCTTGGATCTGTTACCGTACATCATAATGCTAAATTCAGTATAAATGGCGTTTCTACCACTTCAAATCTTGGTACAGCAACTACCATAGCTGATGCAAACACTTCCATAACAGGTTTAGAACTTACAGGATCAGTAGGAAGTGTATTGGTTTGGTCTAGGATAGATGATACACAAACACCAAATTGGGTAGACGTTGCTTAACTTTTATGAAAAAACAATTTATAATAAATTTGAACGGAGATAAACATGGCAACATACGTTAATGATCTTAGGTTAAAAGAAATAGCAACAGGTGACGAATCTGGTACCTGGGGAACATCTACAAATACTAACCTAGAGCTTATTGCAGAAGCATTTAGCTTTGGTACAGAGGCGATAACAACCAACGCTGATACTCACACCACAACTATTGCAGACGGATCAACTGATCCTGGAAGATCTATTTATCTAAAATACACAGGCACGCTTGATTCAGCGTGTACTATTACTATTGGTCCAAACACAGTATCTAAACTTTGGTTTATAGAAAATGCAACATCTGGATCGCAAAACATAATTATTTCACAAGGTAGTGGTGCTAATATAACTATACCTGCTGGAGATACTAAAGCAGTTTATTCAGACGGTGCAGGTTCAGGAGCGGCAATAGTAGATGCTTTTGCTAGTCTAAATGTAGTAGATTTAAAAGTAGAAGATGATTTAACAGTAACAGATGATGTGTCTATAGGTGGAGATGCAACAGTTACAGGTGCTATTGCATCAACAGGAAACATAACAGAAAATTCAAGTCGAGTAGCAACTAATGGTAGGGCTATAGCTTTTGGTTTAATATTCGGATAATATAGGAGACAATTATGGCAACCCCAAATTTAGTAAACGTAACCAGTGTAACCCCATTTACAATCAATGGAGCTGTTACAACCTCTGCTGTAGACGTTATAGATGTAGCATCTGATAAGTGTCATAAAATTAACACTATAGTAATAGCAAATATAGATGGTTCTAGTGCTGCTGATATAACTATACAAATATCAACAGATAATGGATCTAACTATTATGCTATTGCATCTACAGTTTCAGTTCCCGCAGATTCAACGTTGGTGGTCATAGATAAAAACTCTCAATTATACCTAGATGAAACAGATTTGTTGCGAGTACAAGCTAGTGCAAATAGTGATTTAACATACACAATATCTGGTGAAATTTTAGATGATGCGTAAGGGGTTAAGATATGGCTCACTTTGCAGAACTTGACAGCAATAATAAAGTAATAAGAGTTTTAGTAATATCCAACGAAGAGGTAAATGCTAACGGCGGTGACTCTTCACGCAGACGCAGAAACATTTGTAGCTATCTATTGTCCCACACTTAAAAAATGGTGTTGCTTGGAAGCAAACTTCTTATAATCATAATNNNNGNAAACAATNTGCAGGTATAGNTNTTATTTACGATTCAGTAAAAGACAAATTTATTTTACCACAACCTTTTAACTCTTGGACGTTAGATTCTAATGATGATTGGCAGGCACCTGTAACTCTTCCTAATGTATATGAAGTTGACTCTAATCCTATTGAAATTGCATGGTATGAACCTAATCAAGAATGGAGGGGTAAAACTTATACAGGTAGAGATTTAGAAATAGAAACAGACTATGTGTGGAATGCAAGTAGTCTTGAATGGAGAGAGGCTTAATTATGTCAGATGGTAACGGTGGAATAATAGGTCCAGATAATGAACCAACAACAAGCACTCAAAGTGCAGTAATAACTACTTTTAATGCTAGTGGAACTTTAACTACAGCAACACATACAACAGAACTACAATACCTTATTATCGCAGGCGGTGGCGGTGGCGGGGGCCACCCTGTAGCTCCAACATTTACTGT